>RCUL01000264.1_pt1 | contig 34731 bp, 34 predicted proteins | sample 2167521 | NCBI WGS metagenome assembly RCUL01 (sample SAMN09932745, study PRJNA488358) | compost metagenome | feature: garden; material: soil; isolation source: compost soil in acetic acid-enriched culture | place: Germany: Experimental Botanical Garden Goettingen | collected 2016-01-27
GACATGCCCATCAATGCCTTCAAGCAGCGCCTGCAGTCGGGCGAAGCGCAGATCGGCCTCTGGCTCGGATTGGCCAATCCGTACTGCGCAGAATTAGCCGCCAATGCCGGCTTCGACTGGTTGCTGATCGACGGCGAGCACGCTCCCAACGACCTGCGCAGCCTGCTCGGCCAGTTGCAGGCGGTGGCGCCCTACTCCAGCCACCCGATCATCCGTCCGGTGGTCGGTGACACCGCGCTGATCAAGCAACTGCTCGACATAGGCGCACAGACACTGCTGGTGCCAATGGTGGAAAGTGCAGAACAAGCGACCGAGCTGGTCCGCGCCATGCGCTACCCGCCGCACGGCATCCGCGGCGTCGGCAGCGCGCTGGCCCGCGCCTCGCGCTGGAACAGCATCCCCGGCTACCTGGATAACGCCGACGAGCAGATGTGCCTGCTGGTGCAGATCGAGAACCTCGACGGCCTGGCCAACCTGGATACGATCGCCGCCGTGGAAGGCGTCGACGGCGTGTTCATCGGCCCCGCCGACCTCTCCGCCGCCATGGGCCATCGCGGCAACCCCGGCCACCCGGAAGTGCAGGCAGCCATCGAGGACGCCATCCTGCGCATCCGCGCCGCCGGCAAGGCCGCCGGCATCCTTTCCGCCGACCAGGCCCTGGCGCGGCGCTATATCGAACTCGGTGCGGCCTTCGTTGCGGTGGGGGTGGATACCACGGTGCTGATGCGCGGAATGCAGAGCCTGGCGGGGGCGTTCAAGGGAACGCAGGCGCCGGTGGGTGGGGGTGGTGGGGTGTATTGATTGCCCCGATATCAAGGGAAGCCGGCTCGGGAGGCCGGCTTTTTTGTGTCCTCAGCACCGAGTGGCCTGGGGCATCCCTCGCCCCAACCCTCTCCCAGCGGGAGAGGGGGCTGGCCGTGCAGGAGGTGGACACTGGCACTTCGCCGCCGCCGCGAGTCCCCCCTCGCCCTCCGGGAGAGGGGCCGGGGGAGAGGGTTGTATCAGTCCGCTCGGTGCCTTGACTGAACACAGATCGCGAATAAATTCGCTCCCACAAGTTATCCCCTTCCCCACAACGAAAATGGCGCCCACATGGGGCGCCACTCATTACGGCAACACCGCTCACCCCAACGCAATCACCGCCTTGAGCATCTGCTTGAAGGTCTCCACCTGCTCCTCACTGAACTGCGCGAAGACCTTGTCCTGCTGTTCGCGGGCGATGCGCCAGAGCGCTTCTGCCTGTTCGACGCCTGCCGACGTGAGCACATAGCGCTCGCCGGCATCGGCCACCATGCCCTTGCGCTTCAAAATGGCCACGGCTTCCTCGATCTCGCGCCGGGGCATCGCCACTTCCCGTTGCAGGTCGCAGAGGTCGAGGCCGGCGTCGTTCTCCAGCACCATCAGCATCCGCGCCTCACTGGTGCGCAGGCCGGTGGAGAGCTGCTTGGGCTGGTAGTCGGCCTGGTAGCCGCGCACCGCCTGGGTCATCAGGTAGTAGAGGTTGTGCGCCAGACGCCCCTGGAAGGCGCTGGAGGCCGGCTGGCCTTCGGCCTTCCGGGTCATGCGGGTATGCGGCAGGACCATGGAATAGGCGCCCTGGTGATAGAGCAGCGGCGAGCGGCCGAAGTCATCGAAGGCCAGCACCTTGCCGATGAGGATGACGTGGTCGCCGCCATCCACCTGCTGGTGCAGCTCGCACTGGAAACGCGCCGCACAGTCGGGGAACAGCGGCGCGCCGCCGATGCCGCTGTCGAAAGCGACGCCCTCGAATTTGTCGTCGCGCGGACGGGCGAACTGGTTGGACAGGTCGATCTGGTCGGCGGCCAGGATGTTCACTGCGAAGTGGCTGGCCTGCTGGAACACCGCCAGGCTGCTGGAGCGCTTGTCGATGCTCCAGAGGATCAGCGGCGGCTCCAGGGACACCGAGTTGAAGCTGTTGGCGGTGACCCCGGCGCGGGTGCCGTCGGGCGCGGTGGCGGTGACTATGGTGACGCCGGTGGCGAAGTTGCCCAGGGCACGGCGGAAGGCACGGGAATCGAAGACGGATTCTTGGGAGGACATGGCGCAGCTCCTGGCGGCCACCTCATGGGATGGCCGCGCGATTGTTCGAACGAGGGCGGCGCGGGGCCGCCCGGCACGCAGGTGAGGGTTGCAGGGGTTACACCATGCTCGGGTCGGGTTCGAGTCCCATCAGCTCGCGGCCCAGGATCTGCGCGCAGACGTCGTAGTCGGTGTAGGCATGGGCGCCGGTCATGTGGGAGTCGCGGAACAGCCGCTGCATCTCGTTGTTCTCGAACCAGGCGGTGCCGCCGGCGGCTTCGAACAGGCGGTCCACCGCCTGGATGCACATCTTCACCGCATAGGCCTGGTTGGTGCGCCAGAAGGCCAGGGTCTCGCGGCTCGGGTACTGGTGGCGTTCGCCGTGCTCGGCGTGGTCCTGCCAGGTCTTCTCCAGGAAGGCGCGGGCGGCAGCCACCTGGTGGGTGGATTCGGCCAGGCGCATCAGCGCCGGGGTGGCGGTGCCGACGCTGACGCCGGTGTAGGCGCGCACGCGGTTCTTCGTCTTCTCCTTGAAGGCTTCCAGCATGCGCTCGGCGATGCCCAGGCTGATGGCCGAGAAACCGCTGGCGAAGTACGGCCGATAGGGCGAGTAGAAGATCTTGCTGTCCGGGTAGAGGCCGAAGCCGGCGGACTTGCCTTCCATCATGTCCTTGGCCGCCTGGATGCGGTGGTTCGGCACGAAGGCGTCCTTGATGATCAGGGTCTTGGTGCCGCTGCCCTTCATGCCGGCGGCGAACCAGTCGTCGCGGATCTCGTAGTCGCTGCGCGGCAGCACGGCGAAGCAGTAGATCAGCTCGCCTTCGGCATTCTTCCGGCGGCAGCCGACAATGGCCCACTCGGCATGGTCGCTGCCGCTGCTCCAGCCCATCTCGCCGTTGAAGATCACCCCACCTTCCACTTCCTCCACCTTGCCGAATGGCGCGATGGAGCTGCTGGCGGTGGCGTCGGAGTTCTCGCCCCAGACCTCTTCCTGCAACTGCGCGGGGAACAGCGCCAACTGGTGGCTGTGGGTGCACAGCAGGCTGAAGGCCCAGGCGGTGCTGGCACAGGCGCCGGCCAGGGCGACCACGCAATCGGCGAACTCCGGCAGGGAGATTTCCATGCCGCCGTACTTCTTCGGCTGCAGCGCACGGTGCAAGCCGATGCCCTTGAGCATGGCGATGTTCTCGTCCGGCACCTGGCGCAGTTGCTCGGCCTTCGCGGCATTGGCGGCGATGGCGGGCAGGATGGCCTTCAGGTCGTCAAGGAGAGGGTTTGGCTTTTTCATGTCGGAGCCCTGCTTATTGTTAGAGGTGGCGCCGTCGGGCCGAAGCGGTCCTGATAGCCGGACCAGGCCGCTGCCGCAGGCGGTAACCCAGGTGGGTGCAGGGCGATTATGGGATGGGGGCCAAGCCCTCAAAATGGACGTTACGGACTCTCGATTGCACTTTTCATGGCACGTTTGTAGGAGCCAGCTTGCTGGCGAAACGCTCGGCTACAAACCGAATTCGCGAGCAAGCTCGCTCCTACAGGGGGGAGGTGCGATCAGGGCTTGATCTTCTTGAACTCGTTGAGCAGCTCGAAGAGCTGCTTGAGCTTCTCATCGCCGAACTGGTCCTGGATCTTCTGGTAGTTGGCTTCCATGCCCGAACTCATGGACACGAAGCACTGCTGGCCCTTTTCGGTCAGGTTCACCAGCACGCGGCGCTGGTCCTGCGGGGCCTTGCGCCGCGCCACCATGCCGTCGCGTTCCAGGCGCGCCAGCACGCCGGTCATGCTCGGCTTGAGGATGCAGGCAAGGTCGGCGAGCTGGTAGCTCTCCAGTTCGCCGTGCTGGCGCAGCAGGCGGATCACCCGCCATTGCTGTTCGGTCAGGTCGTGCTGGTTGAGCAGCGGGCGGAAGAAGCTCATGGCCGCTTCGCGGGCCTGCAGCAGGGTGAGGGTCAGGGAGGGGCGGGTTTCGGGCATGTTGGAGAGGGTCCGGGACTGTATCGTGAAGATTTTAATGAAAATATCCGCACTCTCGCACCCCGGCAAGACGAAGGGGCGAACCCGTTGGCCGCCCCTTTTGCTTCAAGCCTCTTCGAAACTCAGCTCCGGCGGTTGGCGACGGAAGCCGCCAGTGAGCCAGCCGAGGTAGATCACCCCCAGCGCCAGCCAGGACAGGCCGAGGAGGATAGCCAGGTGGTCCAGGCTGACCATCAGCCAGAGGGTCGCCACCATCCCCACCAGCGGGAACAGTAGGAACTGCACCAGCTCGCGCGGGCCGCGGCGTTCGCCGTTCAGCCAGTAGTGGAAGATCACCGAGAGGTTCACCAGGGTGAAGGCCAGGAAGGCGCCGAAGTTGATGAAGGAGGTGGAGGTGGTCACGTCCATCCGCAGCGCCAGCAGGGCCACCACGCCGCACAGCAGGATGCTGCCCACCGGCGTGCCGAAGCGCTCGCTCAGGCGGCCGAACAGCGACTGCGGCAACACACCGTCGCGGCCCATGGCGAACAGCAGGCGCGAGGCGCTGGCCTGGGCCGACAGGCCGGAGGTGAACTGGCCGACGATCAGGCCGATGAGGAAGATCGAGACGAACACATCACCGCCGATGTTGCGGGCGATCTCATAGGCCGCCGAATCCGCGCTCTGGAACTCGGTGGATGGATGGGCCAGCTGCACGAAGTACGAGGTGGCGATGAAGATCAGCCCGCCGATCAGGGTGATCAGCAGGATGGCCCGGGGGATGGTGCGGCGCGGGTCGCGGGTTTCCTCGGTGAGGGTGCTCACCGCATCGAAACCGAGGAAGGAATAGCAGGCGATGGCGGCGCCGCTCATGATCAGCGGCAGCTGCATGCCTTCCTTGAGGAAGGGCTCGAGCGACCACAGCGGCTTGCTCGCATCCCCCAGCACGTAGTGCACGCAGAGCGCGACGAAGGCCAGCAGCACGAGGAACTGCACCAGCATCAGCACGCCGTTGACCTTCTTCGCCAGGCGCAAGCCCACCACGTTGATGGCGGTGGTCACGCCGATGAAGGCCAGCACCCAGACCGCCTGTGGCACCGCCGGAAAGGCCGAGTGCAGGTAGGCCGCACCGATCAGCCAGATGGCCATGGGCAGGAACAGGTAGTCCAGCAGCACCGCCCAGCCGGCGAGGAAGCCCAGCTTGGGGTTGATGGCCTTGCGCACGTAGCTGTAGGCCGAGCCGGCCACCGGGAAGGCCGCGGCCATCCGTGCATAACTGAAGGCGGTGAAGAGCATGGCCACGGAGGCCGCGACGTAGGCCGCCGGTACCAGGCCGCCCGTGGTGTCGGCGAGGATGCCGAAGGTACCGAGGACAATGATCGGGGTCATGTAGGCGATGCCGAAAAGCACCACCGACCCCAGCGACAGGGTGCGCTGAAGATGAGCCATTACCGCTACTCCGAATTGTTGGTTGTTGTGGCAGAGCCGACGTCGGCGTGAAGCAGCCGCCCTGCGGATGGGGCGGCCAAGGGGGATCAGGGAATCAGCAGCTCGCAGCGGCCATCGGCGTGCTCGATGCGCTCGCCCGGAAGCTGCAGGCGGCGCTCGTCGAGGTAGCGGTAGTCGCTGCGCGCGGTCTTGAGGCGTTCGAGGTCCAGCTCGACTATCTGCCGGCATTCGTCACGGCCGGCCTCGCAGAGCAGTTGGCCGAAGGGGTCGACCACCGCGCTGCCACCGGCGAACACTAGGCCGCCGTCGCCTTCGCCGACGCGGTTCACCATCACCGCGAAGGCCTGGTTTTCCTGGGCGCGGGCCATGATCGCGGTGCGATGGGTGGGGCCGTAGGGGTCCATGTTGCCGTTGGTCACCAGGATCAGCTCGGTGCCCAGTTGACCCAGGGCGCGGGCGCTCTCCGGGAACTCGATGTCGAAGCAGATCAGGATGCCGACGCGAATGCCCTTCCACAGCGCCGTGGCATAGCGATCGCCGGGGGTGAAGACGCCACGGTCCGACGCCCAGAGGTGAGTCTTGCGGTAGCGCAGGGCGATGCCTTCCGGGGTGATCAGCAGGGTGGTGTTGTAGAAGGTGCCGGCGTCGTTCTCCGCCACGCCCACCACCACCGCCACGTTGCGCTCGCGGGCGGCGCGCTGCACCGCCTGCACGCTGGGCCCCTCCAGCGGCTCGGCGATGGCGGCGACGTTTTCGGCGGTGGGAAAGCCGGTCAGCTGGGTTTCCGGGAAGACCACCAGGTCGGTGTCCGGCGCACAGGCGGCGATGGCCGCCAGGGTGCGTTCGAGGTTGTAGGCGGTATCGCCGTCACGGCCGGCGAGTTGGACGAGTTCGACCTTCATGGGGGCTCCTGGTTCTTGTCAGCGGGCGGGCAGGCGTCACAATGCTCGGCACTCGCCCTGGCATGTCCGGAGTATGGTGCGCGCCGGGGCCTGGGGTAATTACGCAGGCGTGGTAACCCATCGGGGGTAGAAACATGAGTCTGACCTTGCAGGACATTGCCTGGCACCAGTCCGTCGGCCGGCTGATCGAACAGCTCGACCGCCCCGGATTCTGGCTCGCCCTGGTGCGCCTGCTGGAGCAATACGTGCCCTTCGACAGCTGGGTCGTCCTGCTCTTCAGCCACGGCCGGCCCCAGGTGTTCGCCGAATGCCCGGGCGCCGACGGCGGGCCCGACCCGCTGTTCCAGGATTACCTGCGCGGCCTCTACCAGCTGGACCCCTTCTATATCGCCAGCCGCGAGCACAACGCCGGCGGCCTGTTTCGCCTGGCCGACGTGGCGCCGGAATGCTTCGAGCAGACCGATTACTACCAGCGTTACTTCCGCCTCAATGTGGTGGCCGACGAGGTGCAGTTGAACGTGCCGCTGGACGGCGGGCGCACCCTCTGCCTGTCGCTCGGTTCGCGGCAAGCCTTCAACCCGGAGCAGATCGCTCTGCTCGGCCTGATCCGGCCCTGGGTCGCCGGCCTGATGCGCCAGCGCCTGGCCTTCGAGCAGGAGCTGATGGCCAGCCCACCGCCACCCGCGCCGGCCTGGCAGGAGCAGCTGGAGGCGGCCGGGCAGAAGGTGGAAACCGCCCTCACCGCCCGCGAACTGGAAGTGGGCCGGCTGATGCTGAGCGGCTGCTCCAGCAAGGAGATCGCCCGCAAGCTGGAAATCTCCGCGGAGACGGTGAAGGTCCACCGCAAGCACATCTACAGCAAGCTCGGGATCAAGTCGCAGTCGGAGCTGTTCGGGCTGTTCCTGAAGGCGCAGGAGGGGTAAGGGGGATTGGCTTTTCTGTGGGGGCGAATTCATTCGCCAAGGGCAGCGTAGCTGCCCCCGAGGAGATCGAAGGGCAGGCCTTCGACCTGCTTGGCGAATGAATTCGCCCCCACAAGGTTTTGCCCAACGATCTGCCACCTGAACAATTCCGCGATTAAGCCATCCCCAGAAACGACAATGCCCGGCCTTCAATAGCCGGGCATTCAATCGAAACTACTACATCCAATAAATCAACCGTTACTGCAACCCTGGCCGAACACCATATATTCCAGGCGATGAACTTTGCCTTGGTGATCCTCGTACGTCATATAGGCGGGGACTATTCCGCAAACATCGGGAATTTCGCTGCGGGAAATGACCCTGGCGATATCCAGTTCCATCCCGTAGTGGTACTGCTCGATGGCGATTTCCGCTGCGACAGCGGTTTCCGCCTGCTCCGCGGCCAGGGCGAGCGCAGACATGCCGGCCAGCGCCAGCAAGGCAAAAGCTTTCATTGGATGTTTTCCCGAGTGCTTGGAAGTTGGAACTTCGGCCAGCTCTCCACGAACTGGCCGAAGGTACAGCGCAACACCTGTCGGTGAAGTTCTACGGCAGCGTCGCCTCGTCGTGGGAGGCGGGACTATTTTATTGAGCAGGCAACTTTCGAAACAGCGCCAAACACCACAAGGACTCTTTACTGGGCAAACAACAATCCGTTGAGAAAGCCGGAAGTTTCCGGTTCCGCGCCCTCCTCCCCGATCACCACGGTGCAGGTCATGCCGGCGGCCAGCAGCACGCCGTCGGGCACCTCGTCCAGGTGGATGCGCACCGGCACCCGCTGGGCCAGGCGCACCCAGTTGAAGGTGGGGTTCACGTCGGCGATCAGCTCGCGGCTTTCCGGGTTGTCGCGGTCATAGATGCCGCGCGCGATGCTGTCCACCCGGCCGCGCAGGCGCTCGCCACTCATCAGCCGCAGCTCGGCGCGGTCGCCCACCTTGATGTGCGGCAGGCGGGTCTCCTCGAAGTAGCCGTTTACGTAGAAGGAGCGGTCGTCCACCAGGGCCATGCTGGCCTCGCCCGTGGCGGCGTAGTCGCCCTTGTAGACGTTGAGGTTGGTGATATGCCCCGCCACCGGCGCGCGTACCTCGGTACGCGACAGGTTGAGCCTGGCCGCATCGAGGGCGGCTTGTGCCTCCTGGTATTCGGCCAGGGCGGCGGCGGCCAGGTGGCCGGCATCCTCGCGGCTCTCGCGCGACACCACCAGGTCGTCCATGTCGGCGCGGCGGTCGGCGTTGACCTTGCTCATCTCCAGCGCCGCCTTGCGCGCCGCCACCAGGGCCTCGGCCTGCTTGACCGCAACCGCGTAGTGGGAAGGGTCGATGCGCAGCAGCAGGTCGCCCACCTCCACGTTCTGGTTGTCGCGCACCGGCACCTCAACCACCAGCCCGGCCACATCCGGGGCGATGTTGATCACGTCGGCGCGCACCCGGCCATCGCGGGTCCAGGGGGAGTCCATGTAGTGCAGCCAGAGGGTGCGCACCAGCAGCACCGCGAGGACGAGGATGAACAGGGTCACGCCGACACTGAGGATTCGTTTCAGGGACATGGGGGCCTCAACGGTAGATGGTCAGCGCCAGGGCGCCATACAGGCAGGTGAACAGGCCGACGCGCAGCAGCGCCGGGTGCCAGGCGTGGCGGTACAGCCCGCACCAGGCGAACAGCCGGTCCAGCGCCCAGCCCAGCAGGAAGGCGACCAGGAACAGCAGGGTCAGGCTCGGCAGGTAGACGCCGTGCAGGGCGATCTCACGTGGCATGGGCGAATCCTTGCGAGTGCACTGGTTCGTCGGCACCGGCCAGCGGGGTTTGCGGGTCGAGCAGCGAGGTGCGGATGAAGTGCAGGTAGCTCTGCAGGCGGCGCAGGGGCGAGGTCTCGAACTGCGGCGCGCAGGGCTCGGCGGTGACCCGCACGTTGTCGATGGCCTGCTCCACGGCGGCCAGGGCCCGCTGGCGGTTGGCCTCCGACGGCTGGATGAACAACCGCACCAGGGCCCGGCCCATGGCGCGGATGGCATTGCGCCAGGGCATGGACTCGGCGTAGCAGGACAGCGCCGGCAGGCGCGCCTGCTCCAGGCGCAGCTCGATCACCGCATGGCCCACCTCCTGCACCAGGAACATCCAGCGCAGCAGCTGGCGCTGCACGTCGGGGCGCCCGGCGGAGTACAGGTAGGCCTGGTTGAGCAGGTCGCGGGTGCCGCTTTCGAAGCCGGATACCAGGCCCTTCATCCGCCCGCTCACGGCGTGCACCACGCACATGCGCAGGTCGCGCTCCAGGCGGCGCCAGAGCCAGGGGCGGTTGGGCGGCAGCAGCACGGCGGCGGCGGCGGTGGCCAGCGCCATGGAAAGCACCGAGGCGAGGTATTCGTTGAGCACCCGGTGGGGATCGAACAGGGTCTGGTTGGCCGGCATGGAGGTCATGCAGAACCACACCAGCAGGCCCAGCCCGGCACCGGCCAGCTGCGGCCGCGAGAGCATGAAGGCGCCCAGGGCCACCACCGGCGCCAGGGCACAGCAGAGCAGCGCGAAGCCATCCAGCTCGGACAGCACCCAGAAGGTCATCAGGATGCCCAGGCAGGCGCCGGCGAAGGCACCGAGGGTGAGTTGCAGCGACAGGCGCCTGGGGTTGGAGGACGACGACGCCAGGGCCGAGACCATGCCCACGGTCATGGCGAAGGTGCCGCCGCTGGGCCAGGCGGTGGCCATCCAGAACAGGCTGAGCAGGAGGATCAGCAGGCTGCTGCGCAGCCCCGCCACGGCGGCGGCCACGGCGTTGGCGCGGGGCCGGAAGCTTTCCTTCCATTGCTCGCGGGCGTGGTGGTCGTCCAGTAGCGAGGCATGGGTCTGGGCGTAGTTGTGCAGGTCGTCGGCGAAGCGGTAGAGCAGCTCCGCGGCGGTATCGAAGTCCAGGCCCTGGGCCTCGCTGGGCTGCTGCATGGCCAGTCGCGCGCGGCCGGCACGGATCAGCTCCATCAGTTCCTGCTTGCAGGCCTCCAGGCGTGTAGCCAGTTGCGCCGCGTCGGCCTCGCTGCTGAGGCGGTCACGCAGCGGCGCCAGCAGGCCGGAGACTTCGGCGAGGCAAGGCTGCAGCGCCTCCAGCACCACACCACCACCGTAGGAGCCAGCTCTGCTGGCGAAATTCTCCGGCTCGGAGCCTTCGCGAGCAGAGCTCGCTCCTACAACAGAAGCGCCCGGGTCGCTGGCCAGGCGCCGCAGCAACTGGTGCAGGCCATGGAAACGGGTGGAAAGCACCATGAACTCGTTGTTCAGCCGCGCCAGCCGGCCGCTGCGCATGCGCATGTGCGGGTCTTCGAACGCGGTGGCGCTGCGCATGTTCTCAAGGTTCACCGCGGCGGCGGCGAAACGCGCGTTGTGGGCGTCGAAGCGCGCGGTGTCGAGGCTGCCGGCCAGGCCCTCGCAGGCGAAGGCGGCGAAGTCGCGGAAGCGCCCGTGCAGGGTATTGCGCAGGTCGGTGCTGGTGCTCTGGGGCAGGATCAGGCCGTTGACCAGGCCGGTGCAGAGAATGCCCAGGGTGATCTCCAGTACCCGCCAGAGGGCGAGCATGAAGGCGTCGTCCGGGTGCAGGGTGGCCGGCAGGCCGATCATCACCGCCGTGTAGCCGGCCAGTACGCAGGCGTAGCCGCGAAAGTCCCGGTAGCGCGCGGCGCCGGCGGTGCACAGGCCGATCCAGATGGCCAGGCAGAGCATGAACAGCACCCGTTCCTGGTTGAACAGGGCGATCAGCGCCACCATCACCGTCAGCCCGAGCAGGGTGCCGATGATGCGGTAGAAGCTCTTGGCCAGGACCTGCCCGCTCTGCGGCTGCATGACGATGAACACGGTCACCAGGACGGTGCCCGGCTGTGGCAGTTCCAGGCGGTAGGCCAGCCAGAGGGCGAGGAAGGCGGTGAGCAGGGCCTTGAAGATGAAGGCCCAGGTCAGGCCGTCACTGCGCGCCCACTCGGCCAGCGCGCGGTTGAAGGTACGAACCATGGAGATTCCTCAGGGCTTGGGGAGAAAGCGCAGGCGCGGTTCCTGCGGGGCCAGGCTGGCGTCGGCCGGGCCGGCGGGTTCCGGCAGCACGCCGCCGCCGAGGGCCAGCAGCAGGTCGGCCTGGGCGCCGAGCAGCGCCGCGCGCACTTGCTGTTGCTGGAGCTGGCGCTGGAACAGGGCGGGCTGGGTTTCCAGCACCGCATCGAAATCGGTGAGGCCGCGCTGCTGGGCCAGCAGCGCGAGGTCGCAGGTCTTCTGCGCGGCCGCCACCGCCTCGGCGGCCAACGCCTGCTGCTGGTGCAGGGACTTGATGCGCACCAGGGCATCGGCCACCTGTTGCAGGGCTCCGATCAAGGTCTGGTTGTACTGCTCCACCGCCAGGTCGTAGCCGGCGGCGGCCGTACCCAATTGGCCACGGCGCAGGCCGCCGTCGAACACCGGCAGGCTGAGGGCGGGGCCCAGGCCGTAGGTGAGCTTGTCGTAGCGGAGGAAATCCAGCATGGCGCCCTGGGTGGCGTTGGAGCCCACACCGCCCAGCAGGTTGATGTTCGGGTAGAAGCCGGCCTTGGCGACTTCGATTCCGCGTGCCTGGGCCGCCACCTGCCAGCGGCTGGCCACCAGGTCCGGGCGGCGGCCGAGCAGTTCCAGCGGCAGCTGCGCCGGCAGACCGGGGAGATTCTGCAGGACGAGCGTGGGCCGCTGCAGGCGTTCGCCCTCCCCCGGCCCCTTGCCGGCCAGGGCGGCCAGTTGATTGCACACCAGGGCGATGGATTCACCCAGGGCATCCAGCTGGCGATGGGTTTCCGGCAGCGGCGCTTCGGCGCGGCTGACCTCCAGGCGGGTGCCTATGCCATCGCGCAGGCGCCGCTCGGCCAGGCGCAGGATTTGTTCCTGCTGTGCAAGGCTGGCCTGGGCGACGTCGCGCTCGGCATGCAGCAGCGCCAGGCGGATGTAGTTGCGCACCAGGTTGCCCTGCAGCTCCAGCGCCGCCAGGCGCGCCTCGGCCACGGCCACCTGGGCCTGGTCCAGCGCCTGGTGGCTGCGGCTGCGCTCGCGGCCCCAGAGGTCGAGGTCATAGCGCAGGCCCAGCAGGCTGGTGTTGTTCCAGCTGGTGGTGCGGGCCAGCTCGCCGGGGCCGTAGAAGTAGTCGTCTGGCCAGCGCTTGTGCTGCAGGCTGGCGTCCAGGCTCACCTGGGGCTGCTCGGCGGACTCGACCACCCCGGCCAGGGCGCGGGCCTGGCGCACCCGTGCGGCGGCCATGGCCAGGCTGGGGCTGCCGGCCAGGGCCTGGTCCATCCAGGCGTCCAGCTGCGGGTCGCCATAGGCGCGCCACCACTGGCCGCTGGGCCAGGCGGCATCGCGCTCGGCACGGCGAATGGTCGAGCCGGGATCAAGCTGGGCGGCATCGAGACGATTGGCCTGTGGCGCTATGCCCTGGCTGTCGATACAGGCGGAGAGGAGCGAAACAACGACGAACAGACTGGCGCGGGCGACGCCGGGCCAAGGATTGCGGTGCACTGCGGCATATCCTGAATGCTGGAAAACCAGGCACCTGGCCTGGAATGGCGGCGATTCTAGAGAGGGGCGAGGCCCAGGATAAGGCGACGGATAGATGAAGCATTGTGTACTGAATCAGCCATAATCCCGGACACACTTCGTGACAAAATTCGCATCCCTCCCGGGCCAGGACCCTCCATGGACATCCTCTTCAACATGCGCGCCTTCGTCTGCGTGGCGGAGACCGGCAGCTTCACCGCCGCCGCCCAGCGCATGGACCTCACCACCTCGTACATCTCCCGCGCGGTGGCCACCCTCGAAACCCACCTGCGTACCCGCCTGCTGCACCGCACCACCCGCCGCATCGCCCTGACCGAAGCCGGCCAGCGCTACCTGCTGCGCTGCGAGCAGATCCTCGGCTACATCGAAGAGGCCGAAGCCGAGGCCAGCGAGGCCCACGCGCGCCCGGTGGGCAACCTCAAGGTCCACGCCATGACCGGCATCGGCCAGCACTACCTGATCAAGGCCATCGCCCAGTACAGCGAGAAGTACCCGGACGTGAGCTTCGACCTGACCCTGGCCAACCGCACCACCGACATACTCGACGAGGGCTACGACATCTCCGTGGTCATCGCCCAGGAGCTGCCGGACTCGGGCTTCATTTCCAAGCAGCTGGGCACCACCTACAGCGTGCTCTGCGCCTCCCCCGGCTACATCGAGAAGCACGGCGCGCCGCGCCTGCCCTCGGAGCTCTCGAAGCACCGCTGCCTGCGCCTGGTGAACAACGTGATGTCCCTGGACAAGTGGCTGTTCGAAGGCCCGGATGGCCAGGAGATGGTCAGCGTCAACCAGACGCCCTTCCAGGTGAACACCGCCGACGCCATGACCGAGGCCATCAAGGCCGGCATCGGCGTCGGCGTACTGCCGGTGTATTCGGCCATCAGCGGCCTCAAGGACGGCAGCCTGGTGCGCGTGCTGCCCAACCACAGCCTGTTCCCCCTGGGCATCTACGCGCTCTATCCGTCGCGGCAGTTCCTCGACGCCAAGATCCGCACCTGGGTGGAATTCCTCCGCGATTTCCTGCCGGAGCGGGTCGCGGCCGACGAAAAGGCGGTGGCCGAGTACAGCCTGCGGTTGGGAAGCGCGCGCTCCTGAAGGGGGAGGCCGCTGCTTTTGTGGGGGCGAATTCATTCGCTAAGGACAGCGCAGCTGGCCCCTTGGGGCTTTGGCAGTCCTTCGGACTGCTCAGCGAATGAATTCGCCTCCACAGGAAAGGCAAAGCGCGCCCCGCAAGTCGTAGCCATCAGATGCAATCCGGGAGCGGCGGTGGGATTTTCCTGGATTTCATCCAGGCTACTGACTGGCTCCTACAGGTTTTCTACCTGGTCCAGCATCCGCCGGCTGCGTTCGAACCAGCCCAGCAGGTAGTCCGCCAGCACCTGGGTGCGCCGCGGCAGGCCGCCCTGCCAGGGGTGGACCAGGAACACCGGCGTCTGCCGCGTCTGGTAGTCCCGCAGCAACCACACCAGCCGGCCATCGGCCAGTTCGTCGTAGACCATGTAGGACGGCAGCCGCGCGATGCCGGCGCCAGTCAGCACCGCCTTCTTCAGCAGGCTGTAGTGGTTGCTGGCCAGCGCACCGGCCACCTTGACCCGCTCCAACTGATGCTGACGGTGGTAGAGCCACTCTTCGAAGCCGCTGTAGTGGGTGTTCAGCAGGCATTGGTGGCGGGAAAGGTCGGTTGGCTGCGCGGGCTCGCCGTGGGCCGCCAGGTAGGCCGGCGTGGCGCAGGTGATTTCCTGCAGGGAGAACAGCGGCCGGGCCACCAGGCGCTCGTCGATATCGATGCCGGAACGGATGGCCAGGTCGAAGCCTTCGGCCACCAGGTCGCGGTAGCCGTTGTGCAAGTCCAGCTCGATGCGGATCTGCGGGTGCTGGCGGGTGAAATCCAGCAGCAGGGCATCGAAGAAGGTCTCGCCCAGGGACACCGGCACGGTCAGTCGCACGCAGCCGGCCAGTTCCTCCTGCAGGCGCCGCACCGTCTGCCGCGCCCGCTCGGCCTGGGCGGCCAACGCCTGGGCTTCAGGCAACAGCGCCGCCCCGGCGGCGGTCAGGCCCAGGCGGCGGGTGGTGCGGTGCAGCAGCGCCGCGCCCAGCCCCTGCTCCAGCTGGCGGATGCGCTTGGACAGCTGGCCCTTGCTGCAGCCCAGACGCTCGGCGGCGCGGGTAAAGCTGCCGCTCTCCAGCAGCACCGCGAAGGCTGCCAGGTCTTCCATATCGCTCATGGCGGATACCACTCGATTGTTTCCAATTGAAAACCAAATATTTCCAATTGCATGGATTATCGATCACAGAGGCCACTCTACACTGAGCGGGAAGTCCTACAACAACCCAGGAGCCACTCCATGAGAATCATCCTCGTCGGTGCCAGCGGCACCATCGGCAGAGCCATCGACAACGAGCTGAAGGAACGTCACGAGATCGTCCGCGTCGGCCACAGCAGCGGCGACCTGCAGGCCGACATCACGGACCCGGCAGCGATCCGCCGCCTGTTCGAACAGGCCGGGCCCTTCGACGCGCTGATCAGCGCCGCCGGCAAGGTGCATTTCGGTGCGTTGGCGGAGATGGGCGAAGCGGAGTTCGCCATCGGTCTGAAGGACAAGCTGATGGGCCAGGTCAACCTGGTGCTGATCGGCCGCGAGTTCGCCAACGATGGCGCCTCCTTCACCCTGACCTCCGGCGTGCTCAGCGACGACCCGATCCGCTACGGGGCGTCGGCGAGCCTGGTCAACGGCGCCATCGACGCCTTCGTGCGCAGCGCCGCCCTGGAGCTGCCGCGCGGCCTGCGCATCAACAGCGTCAGTCCCACCGTGATCGAGGAAGCCCTGCCCGCCTACGCTCCTTACTTCCGTGGCTACAAGGCAGTGCCGGCGGCCCTCGCCGCCCTGGCCTACGCCAAGAGCGCAGAAGGCGCACAGACCGGCCAGACCTATCGCGTGTGGTAGCGCGCCCTACAGCTCGCCGGCGTAGCACACCGGCGAGCTAGGCGGCCCGCCGCGCTCCAGCTCCTCTTCGAGGAACTCCGCCAGCACCAGGGCATTGTTGTGCGCCTCGTCCTTCGCGGCGTAGAGCAGCGTGAGCGTGCCCTTGCGCGCCATATCCAGCAGGCCCTGCCAGTGCTCCGGATGGGCCGCCAGCTCGGCGCGGTAGAGCAGGCGGAATTCGTCGAACAGCGCCGGGTCGTGACAGAACTGCTTGCGCAGGCTGTCGGACGGCGCCACTTCGCGCAGCCAGGCCGCCAGTCCCAGGGCATCCTTGCGGCAGCCCCGCGGCCAGAGGCGATCCACCAGCACGCGCTGGCCGTCTTGCTTATCCACAGGCTCATAGACTCGCTTGTACCGGATCATCCGTCTTCTCCACCCTTGAGCTTGACGCCTCGCGCCGGTAACTTGGCCGCTCCCCGAAGGAGACCCACCATGCGCTTCGCCCGCCCCCTGTTGTTCAGCCTCTTGCCCCTGTTCGGCGCCTGCCAGATGTTCGCCGAAAAGGCCCCCGCCCCTGCCGCCAACCTGGTGCGCCTGCAGGGTGAGCTGAGCGTAGACGCTGGCCAGGTGATGTTCCGCCCCTGTGGCGAGCAACGCCGCTTCACCCTGGTGGACAGCGGTGCCACCGGCCTGCTGCCCGAGGCGGCGAACCTCTCGGCGGACGGCCCCGGCACGCTGTTCGCCGATATCCGCGCCAGCATGGGCCCGAGCCAGGTGCAGGGCGCCGACGGCCAGTTGAACCTGCAGACGCTCTATCGCCTGCAACGCGAAGGCCACGGCTGCGAAGACCCCAACTTCAAGCGCCTCTTGCTGCGCGCCGGTGGCCACGAGCCGGACTGGAGCGTGAGCGTCAGCGGCAAGGGCCTGGTGCTCGACCGCCCCGGCCAGCCCTCCCTGGCCCTGCCCTACATGGAGGAGCAACTGCCGGACGGCCGCTTCAATCTTTCCAGCGAGGCCAACGACCAGCGCCTGGAACTCTGGGTGGCGCCCCAGCGCTGCGTCGACAGCATGAGCGGTGCGGTCCAGCACCTCTCCGCCGAACTGCGCCTGGACGGCAAGCCGCAACGGGGCTGCGCCTCCTTCGGCGGCGCCCGCAACGACTGATCCCACGGCATGCGCCGGGCTTTCCCCGGCAACTACGGACACCCTTCCGGTCCTTCGTCGCTAAGCTGACAGAAGGACAACCGGAAGGAGAATGCCATGCTGCGTATCGCCCTGAATGGATATGGGCGCATCGGTCGCGCTCTGGTTCGTGCGCTGTTCGAGCGGGGTCTCGACCAGCGCCTGCGCATCGAAGCCATCAACGACCTCGGCGACTTCGAGTCGCTGGCCCACCTCACCCGCTTCGACTCCACCTTCGGCCGCTTCCAGGGCCACGTCGCCCTGCACGACGACCACCTGCAGGTGAACGGCCAGACCATCCGCCTGCTGCGCGAGCGCGATCCGGTCAACCTGCCCTGGCAGCAACTGGGCGTGGACCTGGTGCTGGAATGCTCGGGCAAGATGAAGAAACGCCCTCAGGTGGAACAGCACCTCACCGCCGGCGCGCCACGGGTACTGCTCTCGCACCCGCTGGACAGCGCCGACCTGACGGTGGTCTACGGCGTCAACCATGAGCTGCTGGGCAGCCAGCAGATCGTCTCCAACGCCTCCTGCACCACCAACTGCCTGGCACCGCTGGCCATGCTGCTGCACCGTGCAGTGGGTATCCGCAGCGGCCTGGTGACCACGGTGCATGCCTACACCAACGACCAGAACCTGCTGGACAAGAGCCACGGCGATCTCTATCGGGCCCGCGCCGCGGCGCTCTCGATGATCCCCACCAGCACCGGCGCGGCCAAGGCCATCGGCCTGGTGCTGCCGGAGCTGGCCGGACGCCTGGACGGCCTGGCGGTACGGGTGCCGACGCCGAACGTGTCGTTGCTCGACTTGAGCTTCATCGCCGAGCGCCCGGCCAGCCGCGAGGCCATCAACAACGCCCTGGAGGTCGGCGCCCGCGACCTGCCGCCGGGGGTGATGGAATGCAACGCATTGCCCCTGGTGTCCAGCGACTTCAACGGTTACCCCATCTCCTGCGTGGTGGACCTCAACCACACCCGGGTCCAGGGGGATCTGGTGAAGGTGCTGGCCTGGTACGACAACGAATGGGCCTTCGCCAATCGCATGCTGGATGTGGTGCTGGCCTGGCTCAATCCCTAGCTGTCCGGTTCCGGCGCGCGCCAGTGACAGAGTGTGGTACGGCGCGAGCCGTTCGGCCGGCGGGCCGGGTCGTCGAAGGTCAGCACCTCGCGGAAGCCGGCCTTGCGCATCATGCCCGCCGAGCCGGCGTTCTCCTCGTGCCGCTCGATGTAGATATCCTTCGCCCCCAGCGCTACCAGGCGGGACATGGCGGCCTGCAGCAGGCGGGTGCCCAGGCCCTGGCCGGCAAGCTCGCGCTGCACCACCGCCTCGCAGACATAACCCTGGGGCAGGCCGCGGCGATCCGCCGGCTGATGGGCATGGAAGTCGTTGCACAGGTAGATGCTGACGAACCCCGCCAGCCGCCCTTCGCGCTCGCCCAGCACCGCCTGCACGCTTCCGTCGGCTATGCCGCGCAGATGGGCCTCCACCCCATCGGCCGGGAGGAAGTTCCAGGGGTTCGGGCCGTGTTCGAAGAGAAAGGCGCAGAGCTCGGCGATGTCCCCGGCGCCTGCCAGGCGCAGCTTCAGTTCCGTCGTCATGGGAGTCAGTCCAGCCGGCTGTGGAAAAGCGCAGTCTAGGTGGGCGCTCCCCACCCCAGACAGGCACAGCGAGGGGTGAAAACTGTAGCGTTCACTGGTCCCAGGGCTTGCCGTTGGTCTTGCGGTCCAGGGGCAATTGCTGCAGCACCGCGGCCTTGGCCAGCATGTAGGCACTGACCGGCGCACTGATGAAAAGGAACAGGCTGATCAGCAGCTCGTGCAGGCTGAGGCCGTCGCGGTCGGCCGAGAAGAAAACCAGTGACGCCAGCACCACGCCGCCCACCCCCAGCGTGGTGGCCTTGGTCGGCCCGTGCAGGCGCATGAAGAAGTCCGGCAGGCGGTACAGCCCGAGGGCCCCGATCAGCACGAAGAGGCTGCCGAGGATCAGCAGCAGCGAGACGAGTATTTCCACCCAGAGGGCCAGGGGTTCGCCGGTCATTCGATGATGTCTCCGCGCAGCATGTACTTGGCCACCGCCACCGTGCTGACGAAGCCCAGCACGGCGATGAGCAGCGCCACCTCGAAGAACAGGTCGCTGCCCTTCCAGATGCCGTAGAGCATCAGCAAGGCGATGGCGTTGATGTAGAGGGTGTCCAGCGCCAGCACGCGATCCGGCAGGCAGGGGCCCTTGATCAGCCGGGCGAGCGCCAGCAGCAGCGCCAGGCCGAGCATGGCCAGGCACAGCGGGATCACGTAGGCGAGCATGGGAATATCTCCTTCAGCGGCGCCTCGTAGCGCGTCTTGATCTCGGCCACCATGGCGGTCTCGTCGGGCACATGCAGACCGTGCACCAGCAGGGTCCGGCGGTCGGCGCTGAGGTCGGCGGCGAGCGAGCCCGGCGTCAGCGACACCACGCTCACCAGCACGCTGATGGCCAGTTCGTTGTCCAGCTCGATGGGCACCTCGACGAAGGCCGGGCGCAGCGCCTCGACCCGGCCCAGGGTCAGCCGCGCCACCTGGAAGTTGGCCACCAGCACGTCGCCTATCACCATCAGCAGGAAGCGCAACAGCTTGAGCGGGCGCCAACGTACCGGCCGCTCGATCAGCAGCGGCTTGAAGTAGAACGGAATCGCCCAGCCGAGGAAGCCGCCCAGCAGCCACTGGCCGAAGGCGAACGAATCCACCAGCAGCAGCCAGACGATCAGCAGCAGCAGGCTTTCGGCGGGATGGGGCAAGAGTCGACGCATCATGCTCCGGCCTCCGCGAGAATCGCGCGATACAGGTTCAGGTCATGCAGCTGCGCAGCACTGGCCTGGGCGTAGTCCAGCAGCGGCTGGGCCAAGGCCACCAGGGCGACGCTGCCGGCCAGCAGCAGGAGCGTGGCGAAGAGCCGGCCGCCATCCAGCTCGGCGCTGCCGAGCATGGTATTGCCGGTGCGCCAGAACAGGGTGCTGCCGGCCCGGCTCAGAGCCACCAGGCTGATGAAGCCGCCCAGCAGCAGCACGCTCCACAGCGGCAGCGCCCCAGCGCCGGGCGGCACCGCCTGGAGCAGCAGGAGCTTGGCGAAGAAGCCCGACAACGGCGGCAGACCGGCGACGGCGATGGCGCCGAAGAAGAAGGCCGCGCCGAGGATGTGCGGATTCTGCAGGGCCGGCCCCTGTACCAGGTTGCAACCCTTGTCTCCGCGCTGACGGCTGATCAGGTCGGCGAGCAGGAACAGCGCGCCCGCCACCCAGGTGCTGTGCAGCAGATAGAAGAGCGCCGCGCCCTGGGCCTCGGGCGTGCCGAGGGCGATGGCCGCCAGCAGGGTGCCGGCCGACACCACCACCAGGTAGGCCAGCAGCCCCTGCAAGGTGGTGGCCGCCAGGGCGCCCAGGGCACCGAGGATCACCGTGACCAGGGCAAGCGGCCAGAGCCAGGCCTGCGCCAGGTTGGCCAGCTCGCCGGCCTCGGGGCCGAAGACCAGGCTGTAGACCCGCAGGATCGAGTAGATGCCGACCTTGGTCATGATCGCGAAGAGCGCCGCCACCGGTGCGCTGGCGGCGGCATAGGCGCGCGGCAGCCAGAAGTAGAGCGGCAACAGCGCCGCCTTGAGGGCGAACACCAGCAGCAGGAGCAGCCCGGCGGCGGCCAGCACCGGGGCCTGGTCCGGTCCCGCGGCGGCCACCTGGCGGGCCATGTCGGCCATGTTCAGGGTACCGGTGATGCCGTAGAGGGCGCCGACCGCGATGAGGAACAATGCCGATCCGGCAAGGTTGAGGATCACGTAATGCAGACCCGCCCTCACCCGCTCCGCGCCGCCGCCATGCATCAATAGCGCATAGGAAGCGATCAGCAGGATCTCGAAGAAGACGAAGAGGTTGAACAGGTCGCCGGTGAGGAAGGCGCCATTGATCCCCAGCAACTGGAACTGGAACAGCGCGTGGAAACGCATGCCGTTGCGATCGTCGCCGCGCACCGCGTAGAGCACCGCGGCGCTGGCCAGCACGGCGGTGGCCAGCAACATCAGCGCGGCCAGCCGATCCAGCAGCAGCACGATACCAAAGGGCGGCTGCCAGCTTCCCAGGGCGTAGACACGCAGCTGGCCATCGCCGGCCTGCTGCATCAGCAGCAGCGCGAGCGGCACCAGGGCCAGGGTGGACAACACCGAGATGCTGCGCTTGAGGCGTTCCATGGAGGGCAGCATCAGCAGCAGCGCCCCGGCGAACAGCGGAATCAGGATGGGCAGGATCGGCAGGTGCGTCATGGCGCGGACTCCTGCTCGGGGCGTCCGTCCACATGATCGCTGCCCAGCTCGGCCACGCCGCGCAGGGCCAGGACCACCACGAAGGCGGTCATGGCGAAGCCGATGACGATGGCGGTCAGTACCAGGGCCTGGGGCACCGGGTCGGCGTACTGCACGTCGCGCCCGAGCACGGCTGCCTCCCCGGCCAGGCGGCCCATGGCGAAGAGGAACAGGTTGACGGCGTAGGACAGCAGGGTCAGCCCCAGCACCACGGGGAAGGTCCGCCCCCGCAGCAGCAGGTAGACGCCGCTGGCGGTGAGCAGGCCCAGGGTGACGGCGAAGAGGGCCTCCATCAATGAATCTCCTTGCTTGCGACGGGGGCCAGGCTCACCCGTCCGAGGTTGACCAGCACCAGCAGGGTGGAGCCGACCACGGCCAGATAAACGCCGAGGTCGAACAGCATGGCGGTGGCCAGTTCGAATTCGCCCACCAGCGGCAGCTCGAAGTGGCCGAAGGCGGAGGTGAGGAAGTTGTAACCGAAGGCCCAGCTGCCCAGGCCGGTGAGGCCGGCGATCGTCACGCCGGCACCGGCCATGCGCTGGTACTTCAGGTTCATGCGCCGCTCCACCCAGGCGATGCCGCTGGCGATGTACTGCAGGACCAGCGCCACGGCGGTGATCAGGCCGGCGATGAAGCCGCCCCCCGGCAGGTTGTGGCCGCGCAGGAAGATGAACACGGAGATCAGCAGTGCCAGGGGCAGCAGCAGGCGCGACAGGGTTTCGAGGATCAGCGGGTGCTTGGCGTGGGCCCAGTTGCGGCCCTGGGGGTCGCAGGTTGGAATGGTCAGGTGCAGGCCCGACAGCATGGCGTAAATGCCCACGGCGGCAATGGTCAGGACGGTGATCTCGCCCAGCGTATCGAAACCGCGGAAGTCGACCAGTATCACGTTGACCACGTTGGTGCCGCCGCCCCCGGACAGGCTATTGGCGAGGAAAAACCCGGCGATGCCGTCATAGGGGCGGGTCAGCACCGCGTAGGCCAGCAGCGCCACCATAAGGCCGAGGGTGCAGGCCAGGATGAAGTCGCGCAGCCCGCGAAGGCTGGAGCTCTCTGCCGGCGTACGGGAAGGCAGGTAGTAGAGCGCCAGGATCAGCAGCACCAGGGTCACGACCTCGACCACCAGTTGGGTCAGGGCCAGATCCGGCGCGGAGAAGCGGGCGAAGGCCAGGGCCACCAGCAGGCCGGCGACGCCGAGGATCATCAGGGAAATCAGGCGCTGGCGATGGAAAATCGCGGTCAGCACGCCGGACAATCCCAGCACCGCCAACCCCAGGGTGGTGATGCCATCCAGCGGGGTCAGCGGACGCTCGCCGGCGATCTGCGGCAGCGGCGCCAGGGAGATGGCCACCAGCACCAGGGCGCTGCCCAGCAGCCAGGCCAGGTAGCGCTGCAGCGAGCCGTTCTCCAACTGCCCGGTGAGCCAGCGGGCCATGTCCGACACGCGCTGCACCTGCTGCTCGAATACTTCCTTGGCGTCGGTTTCGGGCAGGCCGGCGTACCAGCGGAACAGCGGCTTGCGCAGCACGTAGACGAGCACGCCGCCGATCAGCGCCACGAAGCTCATGGCCAGCGGCAGGTTGAACCCGTGCCAGATGGCCAGGCTGTACTCCGGCAGCTCGCCCCCCAGGCTCGCGGAAGCGGCCGCCGCCAGCAGCGGCGCGACCGTGAAGTTGGGGAACATGCCCACCATCAGGCAGAGGGTCACAAGGATCTCCACCGGCACCTTCATGTAGCGCGGCGGCTCGTGGGGGGGAAACTTGGGCAGGGACACCGGCTCGCCGTTGAAGAAGACGTCGTGGACGAAGCGCAGGGAATAGGCCACCGAGAAGACCCCGGCCAGTGTCGCCGCCGCCGGCAACACCCAGCTGAAACTGCCCAGCAGCTCCTGCTGCAGGGTTTCGCTGAAGAACATTTCCTTGCTCAGGAAGCCGTTGAGCAACGGCACCCCGGCCATCGCCAGGGACGCCACCATGGCGAGGACTGCGGTGTGCGGGAGGTACTTCCACATCCCGTTCACGAGGCGCATGTCGCGGCTGCCGGTCTCGTGGTCGATGATCCCGGCAGCCATGAACAGCGAGGCCTTGAAGGTGGCGTGGTTGATGATGTGGAACACCGCCGCGACGTTGGAGAGCTGCGAATCCAGGCCGAACAGCAGGGTGATCAGGCCCAGGTGGCTGATGGTCGAGTAGGCCAGCAGGCCTTTCAGGTCGTGCTGGAACAGCGCCATTCCCGCGCCTATCAGCAGCGTCGCCAGCCCGCTCAGGCTGACCAGGTAGAACCACAGATCGGAGCCCGCCAGAGCAGGATAGAGACGGGCCAGCAGGAACACGCCGGCCTTCACCATGGTGGCCGAGTGCAGGTAGGCGGAAACCGGCGTGGGTGCCGCCATGGCGTGGGGCAGCCAGAAATGGAAGGGGAACTGCGCGGACTTGGTGAATACCCCCAGCAGCACCAGCACCAGGGCGACCGGGTAGAGGCCGTGGCCGCGGATCTGCTCGCCCGCCGCGAGGACCTGGGTCAATTCGAAACTGCCGGCCATCTGTCCCAGCAGCAGCACCCCGGCGAACAGCGCGAGGCCACCGCCGCCGGTGACCGCAAGGGCCATGCGCGCGCCCCTGCGCGCATCGGAGCGATGGCCCCAGAAGCCGATGAGGAGGAACGACGACAGGCTGGTCAACTCCCAGAACACCAGCATCAGCAGCAGGTTCTCGGACAGCACCACCCCGAGCATGGAGCCCATGAACAGCAGCAGGAAGGCGAAGAAGCGCCCCATGGGCTCTTCTTTCGACAGGTAGTAGCGGGCGTAGAGGATGACCAGCAGGCCGATGCCGAGGATCAGCAAGGCGAAGAGGAAACCCAGGCCATCGAGGCGCAGGCTGAAACTCAGGCCGAACCCCGGCAGCCAGGGCAGGATGAGCTTCAGCGTGTTGCCGGCGAAGACGCTATCGGCCTGGAGCAGCAGCAGGATCAGGCCGCTAAGCGGCACCAGGGCGGCGATGCCCGCGCAGAAGGTACGACCATGGCGCTCGGCCAGTGGTGGAAGAAGAGCCCCGAGAAAGGGCAGCGCGACAATCAGCGCCAATATCATCCATAACTCCCCTAGGTCAGCGCCATCTCACGTCGGTCGGTGCGAATGGCAGGCGAAAAAACCGGGCGATTATCCATTACTATCGATTGATCTCGATAGATTGAATTATTTCAAAACGCGAGCAAGGCCGGAAAACGCCCAGCCCAAGGCGCGGCAGGCTTCAAGCGCTGCCGCCCCGGGATCAGGACTGGAACGGGAAAGAACAGCTGCCCCGATCGGGACAGCTTAGCTTCAGTGGCTGACGCGGCTGGTGCCGTTGACCGTCATGATGCGCACACGCTCGCCGACGCGGAAGGTTTCATTGGGCGCCACTTCCTGGACGTAGGCGCGCATCGAGCCATCGTCCTCGCGCACGGTGATTTCCACGCCCTGGGTACGCGTAAAACCCTCCTCGGTCGCGGCGCCCAGCAGGCCACCGGCCACCGCGCCGATCACCGCCGCCACCGCACTGCCGCGGCCGTGCCCGATGGCGCTGCCGCCGATACCACCGACCACCGCACCGGCGCCAGCGCCGATCGGTGTCTTGGTGCCCTCGATCTTCACCGGGCGCAGGGATTCGATGGTGCCCATGCGCACGGTCTGTACTTGCCGAGCCTCGTCGCGGGAATAGGTGTCACCGGTCAGGCTCGACTGACAGCCACCCAGCGCCAGTGCCACTGCCGTGAAAGAGGCCACCAGCAGAACGGGTTTACGCATAGCATTTCCTCCAGATTGACTACCAGTCCATTAGACTCCGCGCCGGGAAGGCTGTCACCTGACGCGCCGAACTCCTCAACGCTCGTTCAGCTTGAATTCAGATTCCTGACCGCAACGGAAAAATCGTCCTACGACCTCCCTGTTATCCAAGGTTAGCCCATGGACTACTTCATCATCGTCATCACCACCGCCGCCGGCCTCTATTTCCACTGGTGGCTCTACGTTCGCATCAAGCGCTGGATGGACCGTGACCTGGCGCTATCCTTCGCCGGGGACGACAAGGCCAAGCAGGCGTTCATGCTGGAACAGCTGGCCAGGGCGCGCGAATCCGGCGTCAAACGGCGCCAGCTACCCGACTGGCTGCGCCAGGCAGCCGACGACTACCCAGCGCGGGACTGACCGGCTTCAGGGCGCCAGGCGCTCGCGCACCCAGGCCGCGTCCAGCAGGCGGTAGTTGAGGCGGTCGTGCAGACGGCTCGGCCGGCCCTGCCAGAACTCGATTCGTTCGGGCACCAGGCGATAGCCGCCCCAGTGCGGAGGGCAGTTGGGCGCCTGGTCGAGAAAGCGTTGTTCGGTTTGCGCCAGCAGGGATTCGAGTTCGCTGCGGTCACGGATCACCCGGCTCTGGGGCGAGGCCCAGGCGCCCAGGCGACTGCCCAGGGGCCGTACCTGGTAGTAGGCGTCGGACTCGGCCGGAGTCACCCGTTCCACCCGCCCCTCGATGCGCACCTGGCGTTCCAGGGCCGGCCAGAAGAAGGTCATGGCGGCGAAGGGATTGGCGGCGAGTTGCTCGCCCTTGGCGCTGTCGTAGTTGCTGAAGAAGGTGAAGCCCCGGTCATCCAGGCCCTTGAGCAACAGTACCCGGCAATGCGGGCGGCCGTCGGCATCCACCGTGGCAAGGGTCATGGCATTCGGCTCGACCGGCAGTTGCTCGGTCTTCACCGCATCGCCGAACCAGCGCTGGAACAGGCTGAAGGGCTCGGCGGGAGCCTGCTCCTCGCTGAGCCCGTCACGGGTGTAGTCACGGCGCATGTCGGCCAGGGTCTGGGTCATGGTTGGCGATCCTGTGTTCGGAAAGCCAATAGCTTACCCAAGGCCGGCCTACTTGGTTTGATCTACCGCAACAGCCTCCGCCGGCACGAACGGCTTGCTGTACTGGGCGATCAGCGCCACCAGGGTGTCCTGGGGCGTCAGGACCATCTCGACGCGACGGTTGAGGGCGCGGCCCTGCTGGCTGTCGTTGGCGGCGCGCGGCATGTCCGAGCCCAGCCCCTTGAGGTACAGGCGATCACGCTGCAGCCCGCTGAGGCGGAAGATGGCGGCCACGGCCCCTGCCCGCTCCTGGCTGAGCTTGCGGTTGGCGTCGTCCTTGCCGGAGCTGTCGGCATGGCCGAGTACCAGCACCGCGGTCTTGGCATCGCCCTCCACCAGCTTGGCCACCCTGGAGATGGGACCCAGCGTAATGGGCATCAGCATGCTCGGGCGGTCCGGGTTGAACGACGGGTCCACCGGCATGATCACCACCAGGATGTTCTCGCGGCGCTCCACGTCCAGCTTGCTGCCCTTCACTGCCTCGCGCAGGCGCGGTTCGTACTGGTCGAGCCAGGCCTGCGTCGCCTTGGTGTCCACCTTGGCTACCTTGAGCGTCTTGGCCTTCTGGCTACCACCGAAGGGCCACCACCCCTGGCTGGCCGATGCGCTTTTCTGGGGTTGGACAGGGGATTGGACCTTCTGCTGGCCGGGCATGCTGCAACCGGCGACGGTCACGCAGAGAAGCAAGGTGGAAATCTTGAACAGTTTCATGGGCAGGGCTCCGTCGTTGCTGAGGCCTCACGCCAGCACTGCAATGATGGCGATCTAATTTCACAATTGGTGTTAAATTTTCTCGCCAAGCCTTTGCCCTGAAAAGAAAAAAAGGGCCTATCAGACGAGTGGCTCATCCCAGGCAATCTTTGACGACACGCGCCAGTTTCTGTGCGCGAGGATCCATCAGCACATAGGGACCAAGGGTGTTGGTGACGAAGCCGAAGGCCAGCTCGCGCTCCGGGTCGGCGAACCCGGTGGAGCCGCCGGCGCCCGGGTGACCGAAGGCGTACCGCCCCAGGCCGTAGGTAGCGTTCGCCACCTCGGGTTGGTCGAGCATGCAGCCGAGGCCGAAGCGCGTCGCGGTCAGCAGGGTGAGGTCTTCACCCTGGCTGTGCTCGCGGGTCAGTTCGGCAAGCAGTTCGGCGTCCAGCAACTGGCCGTCCAGCAGGGCGGCATAGAAGCCGGCCAGGCTGCGCGCGTTGCCGTGGCCGTTGGCCGCGGGTTGCTGCATGCGCCGCCACTCCGGCTTGTTGGTGCTGGTCATGATCGACGGCGGGTTGGTGAAGGAGCGGGTACTCAGGGATGCGGGCTCGGTCATCATGCACTTGAGCAGGCGCTGCGCCGCGGCGTCCCCGAGGTTGCCCTTGGCGCGGGCGATATGGGCGACCCGGTGGAATTCCGTGTCATCCAGGCCGACGTGGAAATCCAGCCCGAGGGGCCGGGCCACTCGCGCCACTATGGATTCACCCGGCCCCCGGCCTTCGGCGCGGCGAAGCACCTCGCCCACCAGCCAGCCATAGGTGATGGGGGCGTAACCGTGGGCTTCGCCGGGCGTCCACCAGGGTTGCTCGGCGGCCAGGGCACCGGTCATGGCCTGCCAGTCGTAGAGGGCCTCGGCGGGCAGCGCGGCGCGGATCGCCGGCAGGCCGGCGCGGTGGCAGAGCAACTGGCGCAGGGTGATGCGTTCCTTGCCCTGGGCGGCGAACTCGGGCCAGTAACGCGCCACGGGCGCGTCCAGCTCCAGCTTGCCTTCCCCCACCAGCTGCAGCAGGGTCACCGCGGCGAAGGGCTTGGTGCAGGAAAACAGGTTGAGGATGGTGTCGCTGTGCCAGGCTTCCTGGCCATCCTTGTCGGCCACGCCGGCCCAGAGGTCGAGCACGGTTTCCCCGCCGACCTGCACGCAGAGGGCAGCGCCGCGCTCCTGTGGGTCATCGAAGAGTTCGGCGAAAGCCTCTTTCGCCGCCTCGAAGCGCAAGTCGAAATAGCCCTGGATCTGCACCGGCATGCTCCTGTCGAAAAATGAAGGCGGCATTGTTCCAGCCTTGCCGCCCCTTGTGAACCGTGCCGAAGACGGGCCGCCCCTCAGGGCTTCCCGTCCTCCTGGGCTGGCGACGCGACTGGCTCTGCGGGCGCGTCCGCCTTGGGCTGCTCGGCAGGCTGTGCCGGCTCGGCCGGTTCCGTCGGCTTGGTGGGCTCTGCCGGTTTGGCAGGCTCTACCGGCTTGGCGGGCTCGACGGGCTCAGGCTGCTTGGCGGGCTCCACCGGCTTCACGGTTGCCGCCGGCTTCTTCTCTGCGGCGCCCGGCTGTTTGGCCTGTTCCTTGGGTTCGAGCGGCTTGTTGACCTCGGCGGCCAGGGCCAGGTTGGCCTTGCGCACCGCGCCGACGAAACCTTGCCAGGGACGGTCGGTGATACCCACCAGGCCCAGATGGCCGTTCTCGCCATCGAGCAGGCGACCGGTAGCCGGCTGGTCGAGGTACTGGAACCAGTGGGCACCGACTATCAGCGGCTCCGCAGCGGCTTTCTTCAGGAACTTGGCATAGGCCGGGCCGCGCTCCTCTTCCTTGTAGACCTCGGTCACTCCACCCCAGAACGGGCCGCGATCGCGGGAACCGAAGTGGAATTCGGTGATCATCAGCGGCTTGTCCAGGCGACGCAGCAGCTCCATGTCCATGCCCTGCTGCGGCTCGCGGGTATAGCGGTTGAAGCTGATCACGTCGCAGTACTGGGCGCAGGACTCGATGGCCTCGGGAATCGTGGCGGCGAAACGACCACCCAGCAGCATGTGGTTGGGCGCATGCCACTTCATCGAGTCGGCGATGGTCTTGAAATAGGTGTCGGCGTAGAAGCGCTGGAAGCGCTTGAAGTCTTCCTCGATCGCCGGGTGCTCGGGGTTCGGCAGCGGCGGTTCGAAGCCCGGGTCCTCCATCAGTTCCCAGGCCTGCAGGTCGATACCCCAGGCCTTGGAGAGGCCCTGCTGGTTGCGGTACTTGTCGCGCAGCTGCTTGAGGAAGGCGCGCTTGGCCGCGACGTCGGTGGTCAGGCGCAGGGTGCCGTAGGCCAAGGCATATCGGGCTTTCGGGTCATTGCCGTGCCCGCCCCAGGCCAGCTCGTTGTCGGCGAAGAAGCCCAGCAACCAGGGATCGTCGCGGTGGTCGCGGGCGGCGATGGCGATGGCACGCTCGGCGGCCATGGCGAAACGCGGATCGAAGGGGTCGGGCATGCCACCCCACCAGTCGAAGCCGGTCTTGATGGTCTCGTAATCGCCCTGGATCGACAGCGGCAGCGTATAGGGCATGCGCTTGCTGGTGTTGAAGGCCGGGTCGCTCCAGTTGCCCAGGGTGTTGAAGCCCCAGGCCTTGAGACGGTCGAGGCTGTGGCCGACCCAGCGCTGCGGGTCGTTGCCGCCATAGGTGCGCGTCAGGTTGGCGCCGTAGAAGTCGTACCAGCGGCCCTGGTTGAAGGCGCGGCCCTGGTTGGAGTCGGTCTCGGCGCGGTTTTCGCCCTTGCCGAAGTGGCTGGCGAGGGGCTCGTTGTCCTTGGGCAGCGACTTGAACATGGCCTCACGCCCCTCGACGTAGGTCTGGCTCAACCCCGGCGTCACCGCATTGACCCCCAACGAGAAGAAGGGATGGCCTTCCGGGGTCACCAGGAACCAGCGGTCGCCGCGCTTCTCGGTGCGGAAGAAGCCACTGGCCTCGAAGGTCTCGCCGCCCAGCCAGCCGCCAAAGGCATCCTGTTGCGGCAGCTTGGCGGTCCAGTCGGCCAGTTGCTTCTGCTCGTCCTGGGCGCCCTTCTTCAGCTGTTCGTCGTTCTTCACCTTGTCCGGCCAGTCGCCACGGGCGTACTGGCCGTAGGCATCCATCAGGCCGTCGTAGAGGGCGTCCTGCTGGTCTTCCTCGGTGGTGCCGAAGCGCCCCAGCAGCACGTTCTGCGCAGCGTTCGGCTGGTTCAGGGACAGGGTCACGGAAGCGACCTTGCTGCGGTCCAGCTCGCCGTTGACCAGGGTCGCCGGCAGCCAGCGCTGGCCGTCGCGGGTCCAGGGTACGGGCGGCGCGGCGCGCATGCCGTGGGCGTTGGGCGAGGTGGCGGCCAGCGGCACCAGCAGGGTCTGCGCCGGGCCGGCCGGCAGCGCCACCTGGGTGGTCAGGACCTTGCCATCGGTGCTTTCGATGCTGACATCCAGGGTGATCGCCCAGTCCTGCGCGCTCTGGATGCGCAGGCTCATGGCCTCGGCCTTGGACCAGTCCCAGCTGCCGGCCTGCGGGGTCAGGCGCAGGCTGGGCTTCTCGGCCGGATTGAAGGTGAGCCGGCGGAGGATTTCGCCATTGGCGGTGGATTCAGCGGTCACGCTCGGCAGGCTGGCATCCAGGGTAGTCACCTGGACGGAGTCCATCGGGCGCACGAAGTTGAACAAGGTCTCTGCCTGGGCAGCCAGGGGGATTCCCGACATCCCGAGGAGGATGGCCAGGACGAGGGGGCGTTTTGGTGTCGAAAGCATCGGACCGGAGTTCCCAAGAGAATGCTGTGCATAGACCGCAAAAAGTTCGTATCTCGCCAACGATGCGACAAAACGAAGCGGGACAAGGCGGGCGCCGGCGAGGCGCACGCAAAACCCCGGCATCATCGCAGATGGGGGGCGCACAGCGTCAAGGGCAGCCCGCCTCTCAGCCGATCTCGCGACGGAAGGGCGGCAACGCGTCAAGGATGGCGCGTCCATAACGCTGGGTGACCACGCGCCGGTCCAGCAGCGTGATGGTGCCGCGGTCGGCCTCGGTGCGCAGCAGGCGGCCGCAGGCCTGCACCAGGCGCAAGGAGGCATCGGGCACGGCGATCTCCATGAAGGGGTTACCGCCACGGGCCTCGATCCAGTCGGACAGTGCCGCTTCCACCGGGTCGTCCGGTACCGCGAAGGGAATCTTGGCGATCACCACGTGCTCGCAGTACGCGCCCGGCAGGTCGACGCCTTCGGCGAAGCTGGCCAGGCCGAAGAGCACGCTGGGCTCGCCGTCGTCCACCCGCGCCTTGTGCTTGTTCAGGGTTTCCTGCTTGGACAGGTTGCCCTGGATCAGCACACGCTTGCGCCAGTCACGCTCCAGGCCCTCGAACACGTCCTGCATCTGCCTGCGCGAGGCGAACAGCACCAGAGTGCCGCGCGCGCCTTCCACCAGGTTCGGCAACTCGCGAACGATGGCCGCGGTGTGGGCGGCGGCATCCCGCGGGTCGGCCTTGAGGTCCGGCACACGCAGCAACCCGGCGTCGGCGTGGTGGAAGGGGCTTGGAACGACGGCGGTGACCGCCGCCTTGGGCAGGCCTGCGCGCATGCGGAAGCGGTCGAACTTGCCCAGGGCGGTCAGGGTGGCGGAAGTCACCAGGGCGCCGTAGGCGACATTCCACAGGTTCCGGCGCAGGGTTTCGGCGGCGAGGATCGGGCTGGCATTGACCTCGATGTCATGCAGCGCGCCGCTTTCGGCCAGGGTCAGCCAGCGCGCCATGGGCGGGCTGTCTTCCGGGTCCTCGACAGTGAAGGCGGTCCAGAGCTCCCAGTTGCCCTGGGCGCGGGCCAGCAGGCTGCCGAAGAGCGGATACCACTCCTCGGCCTGGTGACTGGCGACGCCGATGCTGGCTTCGCCATCCATGGCCTCCTTGAGCAGTTCGGTCAGGCGGGTGAAGACGTCGTGCAGCCTGGAGAAGCCCTTCTTCAGTTCGATGCCCAGTTCCCGCAGATGCTCGGGCACCACGCCGGCCTCGAACCGGTGACGCGGACGGTCGCGCCCTTCCATGTCCTCGCCCGCGTGGAAGTCGGCGATCTCCTCGCAGGCGTTGAACATGAACTGCTGGTGGGTGCGCAGCTCCCGCGCCAGTTCCGGCACTCCCTCGACGAGCCGGCCGAAGTCGCCGGGCAGCGGGTTCTGCGCCAGCAGCTTGGTGAGGTTCTTGGCCACCTGCTCCAGCCAGTCGGCGGTGGAGCGCAGGCGCGTGTAGTGGGCGAAGTGGCCGATGGCCTTGTCCGGCAGGTGATGGCCTTCGTCGAAGACGTAGAGGGTCTCGCGCGGGTCCGGCAGCACGGCGCCGCCGCCCAGGGCGAGGTCGGCCAGCACCATGTCGTGGTTGGTGACTATGACGTCGACCTTGGTCATGCCTTCCCGCGCCTTGTAGAAGGCGCACTGCTGGAAGTTCGGGCAATGGCGCTTGGTGCACTGGCTGTGGTCGGTGGTGACGCGGGCCCAGTCCTGGTCCTCGATCGCCTCGGGCCAGGCGTCGCGGTCGCCGTCCCAGCGGTTGCCGGCGAGGCGCTCGATCATCTGGTTGAGCAGCTTCTGGCCCTTCTCGTCGACATCGATCCTGAAGCCTTCGTCGGCGAACAGCTGGGCGGTGGCGCTCTGCGCCTGGCCTTCCTGCAGCAGCATGTCGAGCTTGGACAGGCAGAGGTAACGCCCGCGACCCTTGGCCAGGGCGAAGCTGAAATTGAGCCCGCTGTTACGGATCAGGTCCGGCAGGTCCTTGTGGACGATCTGCTCCTGCAGCGCCACCGTAGCCGTGGCGATCACCAGGCGCTTGCCGGCGGCCTTGGCCGAGGGAATGGCGGCCAGGCTGTAGGCCACCGTCTTGCCGGTACCGGTGCCCGCCTCCACCGCCACCACTGCCGGATCGCCTTCGCGATGGCCCTCTTCGTCCACCGGGATGGCGCCCAGGGCCTTGGCCACCTCGGCGATCATCAGGCGCTGGCCGTAACGGGCCTTGAGCCCCTTGGCTTCGAGGAAACGGCTGTAGGCGCCCTGGATCTGGGACTTGAGTTCGGTGCTGAGCATGGGATTTGGCGGGGCCGGAACGCTGGATAAATTTTCAGTACTTTAACAGGCCGGCTATCATAGCGCGCCTTCTCTTCCCCGCCGAATGGAGTTGACCGGATGACACCCCACGCCGCCCTTTATGCCCTGCACCTGTTGGCCGCCCTGATCTGGGTCGGCGGCATGTTCTTCGCCTGGATGGTCCTGCGACCAGCCGCGGTGGACGTGCTGGAGCCGCCGGCACGACTGCGACTGTGGCTGGAGGTGTTCCGCCGCTTCTTCCACTGGGTCTGGCCGGCGGTGCTGGTCCTGCCCTTCACCGGCGTCGGCATGCTGCACCTGTCGTTCGCCAGCCTGGAGGCGGCGCCGCGCTATGTGCACATGATGATCGGCCTGTATGTGGCGATGCTCGCGCTCTTCGTGCGCGTCAGCGCCTTGCAGCTGCCGCAACTGCGGGCAGCCGTGACTGCCGAGAACTGGCCGGAAGGCGGCGCGGTACTGGGCCGCATCCGCCGGGTGGTAGGGTTCAACCTGCTGATCGGGCTGGCCCTGGTGACCGTGGTCGCCATCCGCCCCAGCTTCTGATCCGGGCGCACGTCCCTGTGCACCGGCCGTATCCGCTCGGCCGAACTAGAAATGCACGACCTTGAGGCTGCCGGCCCCGCCGGCGGCACCGGCCTGGCCGGGCTGCCCGGCACGGCCCGCTTTCGCGCCATCGGCCTGGTAGAGCAGGCAACCCTTGCTCGCCCCGCCATGGCCACCCGCACCACCTTCGCCCGGCGCCCCGCCGGCGCCGCCTTCCAGGCGCACGCGCAGCAACTCCACCGGGAAACCTGCAGGCACCTCCAGGCGTACCTCGCCACCGGCGCCCCCGGTCTGGCCATCGCCACCGGGCTGGCCGTCCCATCCGCGACTTGCCCGGCCCCACAAGCAGCCGGCAGCATCGCCATCGGCGCCGTCCAGGCCGGGGTGGCCAGGCGCACCGATGCCGCCGCGCACGTCGAGGGTCATCTCGCTGACCTGGACGTTCACCAGGCGCAGGTCGAGATTCCGGCCAGGGGTGGCCGGCCTGGACGAACTGCCGGACAAGCCCGACGCGGTAATGTGGCTGCCGGTGCCGATCGCGCCGTGCTCCACTTCCAGGCGGAACCCTTGCTCGGACGGCGCGATGCCCAGGCGCGCCTCGCGGCCCATGCGCAACTCACCGATACGCAGTTCGGTGACGCCAGCCGGAATCAGCAGCGTGGCGTAGTCGGCGACCTCGACCTGGTCGAGGCTCAGGCTGCCGGACCTGGCTGGCAACTTGAGGAAGTTATGGGCGTCCACCTTCACCAGGCCGTCGGCCAGGGCCATGGGCGCGATCAGGGCCGCCAGCAGGCAGAGCTTACGCATGGCCAGCCCCCTTGGCGCCGTGGCGCGGCAGACTGAGCAGGTGGAATACTCCGAACAGCAACAGCTGCAGCCGATCCCACCAGGGACTGGCGCGGCCACGCAGCAACGAGTTGAACAGCAGGATTTCGAACAGGTGCACCAGGATCAGCAGGATTCCGGCACCGTTGAGCAGCATTTCGAACGGCCTGGCGAAAGGCGACAGCAGATTGACGATCACCACCAGCCAGAACAACAGGGCAACCAGCTTGCCCAGCCCCATGAATAAGCGCATGCCTCCCCCTAGCATTTTTTTAGTTTTGCGGAACATACGCCGAAGCCCGGCGGCACACCAGAGCATGGCTGGAAAAGCGCGGGGGCGGGGGAGCAGCCCCTGCACGTCGAACGGAACTTTCGGTCAGCGGTCGAC
>RCUL01000267.1_pt1 | contig 34235 bp, 43 predicted proteins | sample 2167521 | NCBI WGS metagenome assembly RCUL01 (sample SAMN09932745, study PRJNA488358) | compost metagenome | feature: garden; material: soil; isolation source: compost soil in acetic acid-enriched culture | place: Germany: Experimental Botanical Garden Goettingen | collected 2016-01-27
TAGTCTTACCGTGGTCAACGTGGCCAATAGTACCCACGTTCACGTGGGGCTTGGTGCGCTCGAACTTTTCTTTTGCCATTTTTTCGACTCCGAAAAAAACCAAATGCTAACGAGGTTTCGGCGCAACCATCTGACACAGAAGCACCACGTAATTGGTGCCCATGGGCAGGATTGAACTGCCGACCTCTCCCTTACCAAGGGAGTGCTCTACCACTGAGCCACATGGGCATAAGCTTGCAATTGCAAACTCACGAATCTTGGAGCGGGAGACGGGAATCGAACCCGCGTCATTAGCTTGGAAGGCTAGGGTTCTACCATTGAACTACTCCCGCAAACTTTTGCTTGCGCACATCGCTTGCGATGCTTATTTATCTCTAATCCATCAAAGATGGTGGAGGGGACTGGATTCGAACCAGTGTAGGCGTAAGCCAACAGATTTACAGTCTGCCCCCTTTAGCCACTCGGGCACCCCTCCGTAGAGATTTCTATTGTAGCAAACTTTTTGCTCTCAAAAATATTTTTGGATATTTTTTCAATTTTAGTCTTGGTGCGGCTGGCGGGGATCGAACCCACGACCCTTGGCTTCGGAGGCCAATACTCTATCCACTGAGCTACAGCCGCAAACGACGCCCGCTGCACGCGAACTACCAAAAAATCTGCAACCCTGATTCTAACCCTTACATTTCTGCAGTTTAGAAAGATTCACACAATTTCTTTTCAACACCCAAACCTAAGCCCTTGAGATATACAGCAACTGCTGCCATCCCCTCTCTCTCAAGATCAAAAGGCCTCGCATCATGGAGCAGCCACGCATGCAAAATACCGTTGAACACTGCGTGCAAGCCTATCGCGGCGCTGGCTGCCGAAATAGGCAGATCAACCCCCGCTTGCTCAGCTGCCAGCAGCAGCGCACCTTCAAGCCTCGAGGTAAAACGCATGACACCCATCATCCTGCGCTCTCGCACAGCGAGCATTTCGCCGACGCACTCCACCTTATAGAGCGCGATATCAAACACACTACGTATAGCAGCATCTGTATTCACAGAATGCAGCACCATTTGCAGGACATCCAAAATCCCCTGCAAGGCAGAAGTTTGGTTTCCAGACCCATCCAGCTCGGGAAAACATGCTTGCTCAAATGGCAATGTGACCCGCTGCATCATGGCGTCAAACAAGTCCGCCTTGTCCTTGAAGTGCCAATAGATAGCGCCCCGCGTCAAAGAAGCAGCCTGCGCCACATCAAGTAAAGACGCCCCTCTTACACCCTTTACATGAAATACTTCCTGCGCAGCATCCAACAACCTATTGCGGGTTGCTTCCGCATCCTCTTTTGTTCGCCGCGCCATTTCTACCCCTTTCGCATGTGCTCGCAATCAAGGCCTACGCATCAATTGCCGGAGCACGGCTACAATTAATCACCGATATACATTCAGCATTGTATGTATATTCATCTTTTAAATGAACGCAAGCAGTTGACTGACCTTTGCGTTCTTGCTGCGCGTGTAGCTTTAGACCAATTCCTCTAAGGACAACCATGAACCTCTTCCGCTCCGGTCATACCAATGCGTGGGCACGTCTTTTCAGCCCTGCCCCGATTGCTTTGGCATGCGCTCTTGCTCTTACCGCTTGCGGTAAAGACAACGCGACGTCATCACCAGCCGGAGCACAAGGAGGTGGCGCACCACAAGTACCTGTGGGCGTAGTGACGGCGACACCCGGCGAAGTGGGTCTCATTACAGAGCTGCCTGGCCGTGTTGAGGCCTCTCGTGTCGCCGAAGTGCGTGCACGCAGTGCGGGTATTTTGCAGAAACGCCTGTTTACCGAAGGATCCGACGTCAAGGCCGGTCAACCGCTGTTTCGCATTGATGCGGCACCTTACGAAGCCACTGCGCAAAATGCACGAGCCAGCTTGGCCCGCGCAGAAGCCAACCTTGTTCAAACCACCGCTCAGCTAGAACGATTTCGCCCCCTGGTTGAAGCCAACGCCATCAGCAAGCAAGATTTTGTCAACGCCGAGTCTGCCCAAAAACAAGCACAAGCTGAAGTCGCTGCAGCCAAAGCAACGGTCCGCAGCGCAGACATCAACCTGGGGTATGCCAACGTCACGGCACCTATTGCAGGCCGCATTGGCCAAGCACTGGTAACTGAAGGCGCCTTGGTAGGACAAGGTGAAGCAACTCCTTTGGCAGTGATTCAGCAAATCAACCCTGTCTATGTCAACTTCACACAGTCTGCCACTGAAGCTTTCAAGCTGCGCAAAGCCATGGCCGAAGGAAAGCTGAAGTCTGCCGGCCAGCAAGCCGCCGAAGTACACGTCATTTTGGATGACGGCTCCGAATACGGCACGCCCGGCAAACTCCTCTTTAGCGATTTGGCTGTTGACGCCAACACCGGGCAAGTCACACTGCGTGCAGAAATTCCAAATCCCAAGGGCCTGCTGCTGCCAGGCTTGTATGTACGCATCCGCATGGAACAGGCTCAAGCCACCAACGCCATCACCGTACCCCAGCAAGCCGTGACGCGCACCGAGCAAGGCGACACTGTTCGCGTCGTCTCGGCAGATGGCAAGGTCAGCGTTCGCCCCGTGAAGGTGAGCATGGCCAGCGGCAACCGCTGGGTGATTCAGCAAGGGCTTGAAGCAGGAGAGCAAGTCATGGTGGACGGCTTCCAGAAACTGCAAATGCTGCCACCAGGAACCCCCGTCAAGGCAGTTCCATGGACGCCAGCTGATGCTTCTGCCAAACCAGTTGAAGCACCTGCAGCGGCTGCACAAGGCACCGACGCCAAGTAACTGAGGACCTTGTCACATGGCTAAATTTTTTATTGAGCGCCCCATCTTTGCCTGGGTGGTAGCGCTTTTCATCATGGTGGTCGGCGCTGTCGCCATCACTCAGTTGCCTATTGCGCAATATCCTCCTGTTGCCCCTCCAGCCATTGTGGTGAGTGCCGTCTATCCAGGCGCCTCAGCACAAACACTGGAAGACAGTGTGCTGTCCGTGATCGAACGCGAGATGAACGGTGCAACAGGGCTGTTGTATATGGAGTCCGTGGCTCAGTCCAACGGCACGGGTTCTGTCACGATCAGTTTTGAACAAGGGACCAACCCTGAGCTGGCACAAGTGGACGTTCAGAACCGCTTATCTCGTGCTACGCCTCGCCTTCCTGCGGCAGTGACACAGCAAGGCGTGAAGGTGGATAAGTCCGCCTCCAACTTCTTGCTGTTTTCCATGCTGTCCTCCTCGAATCCTGAGTGGGACGTTGTACGTATTGGCGACTATGCATCGCGCAACGTAGTGCCTGAAATTCAGCGCCTGGAAGGCATCGGACAGGTCCAATTGTTCGGCTCCGAACAAGCCATGCGCGTCTGGATTGATCCAGCTAAGCTGGAAGGGTTCAAACTCTCCAGCGCACAAGTCATCGCTGCGATCCGTGCGCAAAACGCGCAGGTGTCCTCAGGTGCCATTGGCGACCTCCCAGGCATTGCCGGTCAAGGCATTACGGCCACTGTGACTGTGCGCGGCCAACTCTCGACACCCGAAGAGTTCGGCAACATCATTTTGCGAGCGAACACCTCTGGTGCTGCAGTTCGCTTGAAAGACGTCGCCCGTATTGAGATCGGCGGCCAGAGCTACGCAACAACAGCGCGTTTGAATGGCCAGCCAGCAGCCGGTATTGGCGTGCAGCTTTCTCCTTCGGGCAATGCCTTGGCTGCTGCCAACGCAGTTCGCGCAAAGATGGAAGAGCTGTCGAAGTTTTTCCCTGAGGGCATGAGTTACTCCATCCCCTATGACAGCTCGAACTTCGTGAGCATCTCCATCACCAAAGTTGCGCACACGCTGCTGGAAGCTGTGGGCCTGGTGTTCTTGGTGATGTTCTTGTTCCTGCAAAACTGGCGCTACACCATCATCCCGACGATCGTGGTCCCTGTAGCACTGCTTGGCACCTTTGCCACCTTGCTTGCACTGGGTTTCTCGATCAACGTGCTGACCATGTTCGGCATGGTGCTGGTTATCGGCATTGTGGTGGACGATGCCATCGTGGTGGTGGAAAACGTTGAACGCATCATGAGCGAGGAAGGCCTTCCTCCGAAGGAAGCGACTCGCAAGGCGATGGGCCAAATTTCTGGTGCCATTGTGGGTGTGACGGTGGTGCTGATTTCGGTCTTCGTGCCATTGGCGTTCTTTGCTGGCTCCACCGGCAATATTTACCGCCAGTTTGCAACGGTCATGGTCGCGTCGATTGGCTTCTCGGCATTCATGGCCCTGTCGCTGACACCTGCACTGTGTGGCACCTTGCTCAAACCTGTCGAGGCAGGCCATCACCTGGAAGGCACGGGCTTCTTTGGCTGGTTCAACCGCACCTTCTCCAAGGGCGCCAAGCGCTACGAAAGTTTGGTCGGCCGCATGCTCAACAAGGCTACGCGCTACCTCATCATCTACGTCGCCATCATTGGTTCCGTGGCGCTCATCTACAACCGTTTACCCACGTCCTTCCTGCCCGGTGAAGACCAGGGCACGGTGATAGTGAACATTCAATTGCCTGCTGGCGCAACTGCCGAGCGCACAGTAGACGTCATGAAGCAAGTAGAAGACTTTGTGCTGAAACAGCCTGAAGTCAGCAGCATGGTTGGCGTTGTAGGGTTTAGTTTTTCCGGCCAAGGCCAGAATGCTGCGCTCGCGTTCATTACGCTGAAAAACTGGAATGAACGTACCAAGCCCGAGCAGCATGCGGATGCCGTAGCCGGCCGCATCATGGGCGCAACGATGAGCGTGCGTGACGCATTCATCTTTGCCCTCAGCCCACCTCCGATCCCCGAGCTGGGTGTCTCCTCCGGATTTAGCGTGCGCCTGCAAGACCGAGGAAGTCTGGGACACGATGCACTGGTGAACGCACGCAACACGTTCCTGGGCATGGCTGCACAAAGCCCCATCTTGGCGCAGGTGCGTCCGGACGGGCTGGAAGATGCTCCGCAAATCCGCGTGGACATTGACCGTGACAAAGCCAACGCGCTGGGCGTCGGTTTTGACAGCGTCAACACCACACTGTCTACCGCGATGGGCTCTGCCTACGTGAACGACTTTCCAAACCGTGGTCGCCTGCAGCGTGTGGTCGTTCAAGCAGATGCCCCCTCACGGATGCAACCGGATGATCTGCTCAAGATCACCGCATCCAACGACCAGGGGCAACCTGTGCCGCTGTCTGCATTTGCGACCGTCAGCTGGGTCAATGGTGCTCAGCAAACGGTTCGCTACAACGGCTACCCTGCCATGAAGATCTCGGGCGCACCAGCTCCAGGCTACAGCACGGGTGAAGCCATGGCCGAAGTCGAGCGCATCATCTCGCAGTTGCCCGAAGGCTTTGGTTACGAATGGACGGGTCAGTCCTACGAGGAAAAGCAAGCAGGATCGCAATCGCTGATTTTGTATAGCTTCGCCATCTTGGCCGTCTTCCTGTGTCTGGCGGCACTGTACGAAAGCTGGACCATTCCACTGGCGGTCATCTTGGTCGTGCCTTTGGGCGTGATCGGCGTGCTGCTGGCAACGCTGATGCGCGGTTACGCCAATGACGTCTACTTCCAGGTGGGGCTGATTACAGTGATTGGCCTGTCAGCCAAGAACGCGATTTTGATTATTGAATTTGCCAAAGATCTACAAGCTGAAGGCAAGGGCATTATTGAAGCTGCGCTTGAAGCTGCCCATCTGCGCTTCCGCCCCATCATCATGACCTCGCTGGCCTTCGGTCTGGGCGTCGTGCCACTGGCCATTGCCACAGGCGCCAGCTCAGCCAGCCAGCGTGCCATCGGCACTGGCGTGCTGGGCGGTATGTTCACCGGCACGGTGCTTGCAGTGCTCTTTGTGCCTGTCTTCTTTGTCGTGGTGCGAACCCTGTTCAAGGGCAAGCCCACCCCACCACCGACTACAACCGCCCCCGCTGGCACAGCAGGAGTGGATCACCATGCCTAAGCACTTTTCACTCATCGCGGTAGCCGTTGCAGCACTCTTGTCGGGTTGCTCGCTGATTCCGACCTACGAGCGCCCTGCCGCGCCGGTTCCAGAGGCTTATCCTCAGGCCTCTGCGCAAGGGCAAAGCACAGCTGTGGCATGGCGTGACTACTTCACCGACCCACGCCTGCAACAGCTCATTGACCTGGCGCTGGCCAACAACCGTGACATGCGCATTGCCACATTGAATTTAGAACAGGCACGCGCGCAGTTCCAAATTCAACGCTCCGCACTATTCCCCAGTGTCGGGGGGGTGGCTTCGGCCAACCGCGGCAACAGCCAGATCACGGGCGAGTTGGGGAATACCTTCACCGCAGGGCTTGCAGTGTCCGCCTGGGAGCTCGACTTCTTTGGCCGCATCAGCAGCCTGAAAGAAGCCGCTTTGGCCCAATACCTGGCCACGGATGAAGGCCGCAAAGCCTACGAGCTCACGCTGGTCACCAGCGTGGCCCAAGGCTGGCTGGCCTTGATTGCCGACGAAGAGCTGCTGGACATTTCCCGCCGTACCTTGGTAACGCGAGAAGAGTCCATCAAACTGGCCAAGCTGCGGTTTGATGCGGGGTTCTCGTCTGAACTGGATTACCGCCAGGCGGAGTCTTTGACAGAAGCTGCTCGCGCCACTTTTGCCCAACAGCAACGCCAGCGTGCCTTGGACGAAAACGCGCTGACTTTGCTGCTCGGCCAGCAAATACCATCTCAGTTGCTCACCAGCATTCAGGGTGCCAAGCTGGCTGAAACGACCCCAATGGCGGACATTCCCGCGGGCTTGCCTTCGGACTTGCTGGCACGCCGCCCCGACATTCGTGCTGCAGAGCAGCAACTGATTGCGGCCAACGCCAACATTGGTGCGGCACGTGCTGCGTTCTTCCCGAGTATTTCTCTGACCGCACAGTACGGCAGCGTCAGCAATGAACTGTCCAACCTGTTCAAGAGCGGCACTTGGGGCTTTAATATCGGCCCTTCTATCAACCTGCCCATCTTTACAGGTGGGCGCCTGACGGCAAATCTCGAATCGGCCAAAGCCGGTCGCGAGATTGCAGTGGCACAGTACGAAAAGTCGATTCAAACAGGCTTCAAGGAAGTGTCTGACGCTCTGGCAGGCCGTACCACACTGGCGGAGCAAGCACGCGCGCAAGCGGCACAGGCCGAGGCAGAGCGCAAACGCTTTTATCTGTCTGACCTGCGTTATCGCAATGGCGTTGCCAGCTACCTTGACCTGCTGGATGCGCAGCGCTCGCTGTTTGCGCTAGAGCAAGCCGACGTACAAGTGCGACTGACGCAGTTGCTCAATCAGATCAACCTGTACAAGGCTTTGGGTGGTGGTTGGTCAGAAGCCAGCCTTGGCAAGCAGGAAGTCGACAATCGTTGAGGTGCGTCAACTCTGCGCCACAGTGACTGCTAAACGGTCACTGTGGCGAGGGGTCCAAAAAAGCTCATCGATATAATTCTCCGTTGGTTTTTCCCGCCCCCGATAACCAGAGGACGCTATGAGCGACAAGCACCACGAAGAAGCCCATACAGGCCCGATCAAGAACTCCAAACAACTGCTGATCACGGTTGCACTTGCCTTTATCCTGCCCGTGATTTTGATCATCGGCTTGGTGAACTTTGTGGGCTCAGCCCCCAAAACAGGCGCAGGTGTTGGCATGCAAGAGCTGGCGCAAGCCCAGCGCATCCAAAAGGTGGGGTCGATTGAAATTCGTGATGCAGACCGCCCACTGCGTGCTGGTGAAGATGTGTACAAGGGCCAATGCGCTGCTTGCCACGCGACAGGTATCTCCGGCGCACCCAAATTTGGCGAAGCTGGTGACTGGGGCCCACGCTTGGCCCAAGGCTTTGAGACGCTGGTCCACTCTGCGTTGAAGGGCAAGGGAGCGATGGCGCCGCAAGGTGGTGGTGAGTTCAACGACCTGGAAATTTCCCGCGGCGTTGCTTTCATGGCCAACTCCGCTGGCGGCAATTTCCCAGAACCACAGCCAGAAGCCAAAGAGGCCGAAGCGGCCAAGTAATTAGCCTGCGGCCTCACCTCAAAAAAAGGACCCTCACGGGTCCTTTTTGTTTTTCAAATCTGCACCCTCTTGTTTCAGGGTGCCGCAGTGGACAGCGCTTGCGGGCTGCGCACAAAACCAAAGCGTTCAGGCAAGCTGCGCATCAGCACCTCCTGCGCAGTCCATCGCCCCTTCTCCAGCGCATCCGCAACGTGCACCATGTCTTGCGTGTGCACAATGCCCAGTACACCATCGCACAGCAAATAAACGTGCCCCACTTCATCCACCAAGCACTGCTGCACTTGCTGCGCAGGTTGGTTGGTATGCGCCACTACGCGGCCGTCCGCATGTACGCGCCACACCATCGGCGTATTTTCAAGCTCAACGTACACACGCTGCGGACCATTTTGAAAAAACCAGTGGCCCTGGGCATTCACCTCGTAATTGCGTCCAATAAAGGCTTTCAGTTTCTCGTGCTCTAACAACGCGCCCTTACTCTGCGCAAATGTCCCTTGGGCCTGTGCTTGGGCATCGCGCAACCACCAGTTGCCGCGCACATCCAGGCCCAACCAACCCCAGCAGTCAGGCACATTGGGCCATTTCGTCAACGCTTGTTTTACGATGTCATCCATAACGGTGAATCTTTTGTCTCTGTAATCATGTAGAAGTTAAAGATAACCGCAACACACGCTTCTTTGCACGCTGTTGCCCTACAAATTACGGCTATTCGGGGCCGCCACAATACGCCCCAACACATCACACATCTAAGGGACACACCATGAAACGCTTGCTTGCATTGCTACTGGTTGCCACCGCTTTGACGGGCTGCGGCTACAACGACTTTCAACGCTTGGATGAGGACACCAAATCCAAGTGGAGTGAAGTGCTTAACCAGTACCAACGCCGGGCAGATTTGGTTCCCAACATCGTCGCTTCTGTCAAAGGAGAGGCTAATTTTGAACAAGAGACGCTCACCAAGGTGATTGAGGCCCGCTCCAAGGCCACCTCCATCCAGGCGACACCCGAGCTGATCAATGATCCCGCTGCCTTCGAGAAATTTCAGCAAGCCCAGGGCGAGCTCACCGGTGCGCTGTCGCGCCTGATGGTGGTGGCTGAGCAATACCCGCAACTGCAAGCCAACCAGGCATTCCGAGATTTGCGCGTAACTTTAGAAGGTACAGAAAACCGCATTGCCGTAGCACGCAACGCCTACATCCAGTCGGTTCAGCAGTACAACGTACTGGCGCGCAGCTTCCCCACCAACCTGACCGGCATGGTGTTTGGCTACAAGGCCAAGCCCACTTTCACGGTGCAAAACGAAGCTGAAATTGCTCGCCCACCCACCGTGGACTTTGGCACCAAATAAGGATCCGCAACCTGCAACGGGTTGCCTTCCAACTTAGGATCACATATGGCTTTTGCGCATATCTGGCGCGCGCTGGCAGCTTTACTTCTTGCAGTGCTACTGCCGTGGCACACCGCTAGTGCACAAGCCTTGCAGCCAGTGCCAGCACTCACTGCGCGGCTGATCGATCAAACCCAAACGCTCAGCCCAGAACAGGCCGCAGCCATTGAGTCGCGCTTGCGCGAGATCGAAGAGAAATCTGGCTCGCAAGTCGTGGTGCTGATGGTGCCCAGCACCTCTCCGGAGGACATTGCACCGTATGCGTACCGGGTGGCCAGCACCTGGAAAATTGGCCGCAAAGACGTCGGTGATGGGCTGCTGATCGTCATTGCCAAGAACGACCGGCGCATGCGCATGGAAGTAGCGCGCGCACTGGAGGGGGCCATTCCGGACTTGGCTGCCTCGCGCATCATTGAGCAGCAAATGGGGCCGCACTTTCGCCAAAACGACTATGCCAGCGGCATTTTGGCGGCACTTGACCAAGTGGCCGCTCGCATTGCCGGCGAGCAATTGCCCGCACCGACATCCTCTACACCCAGCCAGACATCGCAGAACGTAGACCTTGAAGGTCTGGCCATTTTTCTGTTCTTTGCCGTAATGGTGATTGCGCCAGTCCTCCGTCGCATCTTTGGCAGAAAAATGGGCTCTGTCATCGTCGGCGGCGGCGCTGGCTTTCTGGCATTTATCTTCACCACCAGCTTCATATTGGCCGGGGCAGCTGGCGTGATTGCGTTACTGGTCACCTTGCTGGCCAATGGCTCGGGCGGCGGAGGACGTGGTGGCGGTGGACCCTTTATTGGGGGCGGTGGCTTTGGTGGAGGGCGCGGAAGTGGTGGATTTGGCGGCGGAGGTTTCAGCTCCGGCGGGGGCGGTAGTTTTGGAGGCGGTGGCGCCTCAGGGAGCTGGTAGAACATGGCATCACTGATACAACGCATTGCTCGCCTGTGGCGCCATCGCTGGACTGAAGGCCAGGTCAAAGCTGCATTTCCTCCCGAAATACTGCAACGCCTAGAGCACGCCGTCACCCAGAGTGAATCTCAACATACCGGTCAAATCCGCCTGTGTGTGGAAGGCGGGCTACCTTACAGCTACATCTGGCGCAACGCCACGGCCCGAGAGCGGGCTGTCGGGCTGTTTGGCAAGTTGCGCACCTGGGATACAGAGCACAACAACGGTGTGCTGATTTACTTACTGCTGGCGGACCACGCCATCGAAATCATTGCCGACCGCGCCGCCGCACGCGCCGTGCCTCAGGCCACGTGGGATGCGCTGCTGCAAGATATGCAAAAAGCTTTTCAGCAAGCCGCCTATGCAGACGGCATGGAACGCGCACTGCAACGGGTCTCAGAGCTGCTGATTGCACACTTCCCGCGCAACGCAGCATGCAACGTAGATCCTCGTGACCCCGGCTTGCCGGATGCCCCCGTCGTGCAAGGGCGATTCAGTAAAGATCGGTAAGTCGGCAAAGTCTTTTCACCCTGCCTCGCCGGGCGTTCACTGCCTCAGGCTTGGTGATGGTGCGCGACACAGCAGGGTGCAAAAAGCTTTTCACCGCCCGCCCTTATGTGTGCAATACGGGCAGCCATTCACGACCCCATGGCGAATGCAGCCACACAAAGGCTGCCACGTTAAGCACCATCGTGATCCAGAAAATCAGCTGAAATTCTGCCTTGCTGCTTTTGTGGCGTAACCACTGTTGCGCCAGGATGGCACCTGGCCAGCCTCCCAGCACAGCCAATGTATGCAACGTCGATTCCGGCGTGCGCCAACGACCTGCCTGGGCCGCAGCTTTGTCTTTCCAGTAGGCAAAGAAGGTGATCAGACTGAGCACTGCATAGAGCGAGGCCACCCATCCCTGTACACCCCACACCGCAGCCACACCCAGAAAAATCAGCACAAAAGCCAAAATTGCCATGTAACTGCTGCCAACTTGCGCGCGCGAACGTACTCCCTTTAAAGGGCTTTTTTGTACTGCTGCACGCTCTATATTGCGCCAAGCAACGTTTTGCGCACGTTTTTTGCCACTCTGCACCCCCACGGCAAAATCAACACGCAATCCACACTGCGGCCGCGCTTGCGCAGATGGTCTGGGCTGAAAAGCACTGATGTGTACAAACACACGCGCCCCGCCCTCATCGGCCTGCACAAAACCAAAGCCGCGCTGGTCATTCCACTCCACCAAAGTACCAAGATAGCGCATGAAAATTTAAAAAGAGAGTGGCCAGCGCTTACCCATCAACATTTTTAATACTCTTTATATTTGAAACTGTTGATAGACAAGCGCTAAGCGCTTTCATTTTGATAACAGGCACAAAAAAAGCCACCCAAAGGTGGCTGTTTTTATCGGGATACCGATCAGTGCTTGCCGCGGTACTTGCGCAGCGCTGCCACTTGGGCCGCCAGCACAGTCAGCTCAGAGTGAGCCTTGGCCAGATCAACGTCATTCTTGGCGTTTTTCATGGCTTCTTCTGCAGCAGCCTGTGCAACTTTCGCTTTTTGCTCGTCCAGATCCTTGCCACGGATGGCGGTATCAGACAAAACCGTAACGCAGTTGGGCTGTACTTCCAAAAGGCCACCGGCCACGAAGATGAACTCTTCGCTGCCATCGGGCAATTCGATGCGTACAGAACCGGGCTTGATGCGAGAAATCAGCGGTGTGTGCTTGGGCAGAATACCCAATTCGCCCGCTTCACCAGGCAGAGCGACAAAGCGCGCTGGACCCGAGAAGATAGACTCTTCGGCACTGACCACATCAACGTGGATGGTCTTCATCTTTGCTCCTCAGAAAAGGGGGGACTGGGCTTAATACAGAGCAAACCGAGGATTGCGCCCCGGTCTGCCTTGCCAATTAAGCAGCCAGCTTCTTGGCCTTTTCGAAGGCTTCGTCGATGGTACCAACCATGTAGAAAGCCTGCTCGGGCAGATGGTCGCACTCACCGGCGCAGATCATCTTGAAACCACGAATGGTTTCGGCCAAAGACACGTACTTGCCAGGAGCGCCAGTAAACACTTCGGCCACGTGGAAAGGCTGCGACAGGAAACGCTGGATCTTACGAGCACGAGCCACAGTCAGCTTGTCTTCGGGAGCCAGTTCGTCCATGCCCAGAATCGCGATGATGTCACGCAGTTCCTTGTAGCGCTGCAAAGTGCCCTGCACTTCGCGGGCCACCTTGTAGTGCTCTTCGCCCACCACTTGGGGGTCCAGCTGGCGGCTGGTGGAATCCAAAGGATCCACCGCAGGGTAGATACCCAGCGAAGCGATGTCACGCGACAACACAACCGTCGAATCCAAGTGAGCAAACGTCGTAGCAGGCGATGGATCGGTCAAGTCATCCGCAGGCACGTAAACGGCCTGGATGGAAGTGATCGAACCGACCTTGGTCGACGTAATACGCTCTTGCAGACGGCCCATTTCTTCAGCCAACGTAGGCTGGTAGCCCACAGCCGAAGGCATACGACCCAGCAGCGCGGACACTTCGGTACCGGCCAATGTGTAGCGGTAGATGTTGTCCACGAAGAACAACACGTCCTTGCCTTCGTCACGGAACGCTTCAGCCATGGTCAGGCCAGTCAGCGCAACGCGCAGACGGTTTCCTGGTGGCTCGTTCATCTGACCGTACACCATGGCAACCTTGGAGTCGTTCAACGACTCTTGGTTCACCACGCCGGCGTCCGACATTTCGTGATAGAAGTCATTGCCTTCGCGGGTACGTTCACCCACACCAGCAAACACCGACAGACCACCGTGGCCCTTGGCGATGTTGTTGATCAACTCCATCATGTTCACGGTCTTGCCCACACCGGCGCCACCGAACAGACCCACCTTGCCGCCCTTGGCGAAAGGAGAGATCAAGTCGATCACCTTGATACCGGTTTCCAGCAGTTCTTGCGAAGGTGCCAGTTCGTCGTATGCAGGAGCCTTGCGGTGAATCTGGGCAGTTTGTGCCTGATCCACAGGACCACGTTCGTCGATGGGGTTACCCAGCACGTCCATGATGCGACCCAGCGTGGCCTTGCCCACGGGCACGGTGATGGCGGAACCAGTATTGGTCACCATCAGGCCGCGCTTGAGACCATCAGAGGTACCCAGCGCAATGGTACGGACAATGCCGTCACCCAGCTGCTGTTGTACTTCCAGAGTCAGAGCCGAGCCTTCCAGCTTCAGGGCGTCATACACCCTGGGCATCTGGCTGCGTGGGAACTCCACGTCCACCACGGCGCCGATACATTGAACAATCTTGCCTTGTACTTGAGCCATTCTTTGCTCCAATCTGTTTGTCTGTTAAAGCCGTTTACACAGCGGCAGCGCCGGCCACAATTTCCGACAACTCGGTCGTAATAGCAGCTTGACGCGTCTTGTTGTAGACCAGCTTCAACTCACCAATGACACTGCCAGCGTTGTCGGTCGCGGCCTTCATGGCCACCATGCGCGCCGATTGCTCGGACGCCATGTTTTCCGCAACAGCTTGGTACACGAGGGACTCTACGTAACGAATCAGCAGATCGTCGATCACGCTCTGTGCGTCAGGTTCGTAGATGTATTCCCACGATGCACCCGTCTTCTCGGCTTGCATTTGCTCGTTCGACAATGGAAGCAATTGCTCCACCACCGACTCTTGCTTCATGGTGTTGATGAACTTGGTGTAACTCAGGTACACCGCGTTCAACTTACCTTCAGCGTATTGGTCCAACAGCACCTTGACAGGCCCAACGAGCTTGTCCAGGTGAGGCTGATCGCCCAGTGCTGTGGCTTGAGAGACCACCTTGGCACCAATACGGTTCAGGAAGCTCAGTCCCTTGCTGCCAATGGCCACTGTCTCAGCGGAAATGCCTGCATCCTGCAGTTCACGCAACTTGGTGGTTACGGCACGCAACACGTTCGTGTTCATGCCGCCGCACAACCCCTTGTCGGTCGTCACAACAATGACGCCGGCTTTCTTTGCATCCACATTCACATTCATGAAGGGATGCACGTACTCAGGGTTGGCTTCGCCAAGATGGGCTGCAATGTTGCGGACTTTTTCGCTGTATGGACGGGCAGCCAGCATCCGTTCCTGCGCCTTGCGCATTTTGGATGCAGCCACCATTTCCATGGCTTTAGTGATCTTCTTGGTGTTTTCCACCGATTTGATCTTGCCGCGTATTTCCTTGCCTGCTGCCATGATGGCTCCTCGTCCGGATTAAGCGAACGACTTCTTGAACGCAGCAATAGCCGCGGTCAATTCAGCTTCGTCCTTGCCTTCCTTGTCGAAAGCACGTTTTTCGTTCAGACGATCCAGCAGTGCGCCATGGCTGGTCTTCAGGAACTGGTGCAAACCAGCTTCAAAAGGCAGCACTTGCTTGACTGCGATGTCGTCCATGAAGCCTTTGTTCACGGCAAACAGCGTAGCGCCCATCAAGGCGGTGCTCAATGGCGAGTACTGAGCCTGCTTGAGCAGTTCAGTCACGCGTGCACCACGATCGAGTTGCTTGCGGGTTGCGTCGTCCAGGTCGGAAGCGAACTGCGCGAACGCAGCCAGTTCACGGTACTGTGCCAAGTCGGTACGAATACCGCCGGACAGGCCCTTGACCAGCTTGGTTTGAGCAGCACCACCCACGCGGGACACCGAGATACCGGCGTTGATCGCAGGACGGATACCGGCGTTGAACAGGCTGGTTTCCAAGAAGATCTGACCGTCAGTAATCGAAATCACGTTCGTAGGAACGAAGGCAGACACGTCGCCCGCTTGTGTTTCGATGATAGGCAGTGCAGTCAGCGAACCAGTCTTACCCTTGACTTCACCCTTGGTGAAGGCTTCCACGTAGTCAGCGTTCACACGAGCGGCACGCTCCAGCAGACGCGAGTGGAGATAAAACACGTCGCCAGGGAACGCTTCACGTCCTGGTGGGCGACGCAGCAGCAGCGATACCTGACGGTAAGCCACAGCTTGCTTGGACAGATCGTCATAAACGATCAGAGCATCTTCACCGCGGTCGCGGAAGTACTCGCCCATTGTGCAACCCGAGTAAGCTGACACGTACTGCATGGCAGCCGATTCAGAGGCAGTAGCAGCCACAACGATGGTGTATTCCATCGCGCCAGCTTGCTCCAGCGCACGCACCACGTTCTTGACAGAAGCAGCCTTCTGACCAATTGCAACGTAGATACAGGTAACGCCCTGACCCTTTTGGTTGATGATCGCGTCGATCGCAACAGCTGTTTTACCAGTCTGGCGGTCACCAATGATCAGCTCGCGCTGACCACGGCCCACTGGAACCATCGAGTCGATCGACTTGATACCGGTTTGCAGAGGCTGATCCACGGATTGACGTGCGATCACACCAGGCGCAACCTTTTCGATCACGTCGGTCATCTTGGCGTTGATAGGACCCTTGCCGTCGATAGGCTGGCCCAGTGCGTTCACCACGCGGCCCACCAGTTCGGGGCCCACGGGCACTTCCAAGATACGGCCGGTGCACTTGACAGTGTCACCTTCAGCGATGTGGGTGTACTCACCCAAGATCACTGCACCGACGGAATCACGCTCCAGGTTCAGTGCCAAGCCGTACGAGGGCTGGCCATCTGCCGAAGCGGGGAATTCCAACATTTCGCCTTGCATCACGTCCGACAAGCCGTGCACGCGCACGATACCGTCCGTAACCGACACAACAGTGCCTTGGTTACGGATATCGGCATTAGCTTCCAGCCCTTCGATGCGGCTCTTAATCAGTTCAGAAATTTCTGCGGGATTGAGTTGCATGACTCTTTCCTTCTTTCTTTTGGTTAGCCGAGACCTCAATCTGCTTACGCAGTGAGGGCCGCTTTCATTTGTTCCAGACGAGCCTTAACGGAGGTGTCCAGCACCTCGTCGCCCACCACCACACGAACGCCGCCAATCAAAGATGCATCGATCTCGACAGACAGGTTCAGCTTGCGACCGAAACGCTTTTCCAGCGCTGTGCTGATGTCGTTCAGTGCAGCTTCCTCAATCGGGAAAGCGCTGACAACAACAGCATCGGACGAGCCATTGAGGCGGTTAACGATGCCGCGGAACTGCACAGCCACTTCGGGCAGTGCGTCCAGACGACCGTTTTCGATGATGACGCGCAGGAAGTTGCGAGCGGCATCGGGCAAAGCCGAACGGGCCACGCCAGTGATGACGTCGAGCACTTGCTCGACCGTCACCTTGGGGCTGTCGGCCAGTTGACGCAATTGCGGATTAGCGGCAATCGCCGCCAATTCCTCCACCCAAGCGACAGTGCTGTTCAAGTCAACACCGGGAACGGAGCTGGCCTTGAACAATGCTTCAGCATAAGGGCGGGCAATGGTGGCGAGTTCTGCCATGTTGCTTCCTTACAGCTCTGTCTTCAGGCGGCTGAGCAGATCAGCATGGACGCTAGCATTCACTTCCTTGCGGAGGATTTGCTCAGCGCCCTTGACAGCCAATGCAGCCACTTGCTCACGCAGCGCTTCACGGGCAGCAATAGCTTGCTGTTCAGCTTCGGCGCGGGCAGCAGCAACAATCTTGTTGCCTTCTTCTGTCGCGCGGGCCTTTGCTTCTTCAACGATGGCCTGGGCGCGGCGATCGGCGTCCGCAAGCCGCGATGCTGTCTCGTTGCGCGTCTGGCTAAGTTCCTGCTCAACGCGCTTGTTAGCAGCGCTCAGCTCGGACTTAGCCTTGTCGGCAGCAGCGAGGCCATCGGCGATTTTCTGGGCTCGCTCATCCAAGGCCTTCGCAATCGGGGGCCACACGAATTTCATCGTGAACAGCACCAAGATCAGGAAGACGATGCACTGAACGAACAGGGTCGCGTTAATACTCACGGCAACACCTTTCTTTCTAGGGCGTTGATCGGAGCTTAGGCCAGTACGAAGGGATTGGCGAAAGCGAACAGCAGAGCGATAGCAACACCGATCAGGAAAGCAGCGTCAATCAGACCGGCCAAGATGAACATCTTGGTTTGCAGTTCGTTGATCAGCTCAGGTTGGCGAGCCGAAGCTTCCAGGAACTTGCCGCCCATCAGAGCAATACCGATCGAAGCGCCGATAGCACCCAGACCAACGATCAAACCACAAGCCAGAGCGACGAGACCGAGAATGTTTTCCATGATGACTCCTAGAGATTAAAGGAAAGTTGAAGTTGAAAGGGGAAGGTCAGTGGGCTTCATGCGCCTGGCCGAGATAAATCAGCGTCAGCATCATGAAAATGAAGGCCTGCAGGGTGATGATCAAAATATGGAAGATCGCCCAGATAGAGCCTGCAATGATGTGCCCCACAGGGAGCAACACACCAGAGAGAGACATGGCAGCCGCGCCACCCATCAGGGCAATCAGGCAGAACACCAACTCACCAGCGTACATATTGCCGAACAGTCGCATACCATGCGAGACAGTCTTGGCAACATATTCAATGATCTGCATCAGCAGATTAATCACGCCCAAAATCAGAGCGAAGACAGGATTCTTGGAAGTACCGAAAGGTGCTGTCACCAGTTCGTGGGCCCAGCCGCCTGCGCCCTTGATCTTTACGCTGTAGTAGAAGCACAGCAGCAGCACGCCAGTGGACAAGCCCAGTGTTGTCGACAAGTCAGCGGTTGGCACTACACGCAGGTAAGCGTGTGAATCACCTTGTGCGGTTTGCCACAACAAGGGCAGCAAATCGACGGGCAACAAGTCCATGGCGTTCATCAGGAAAATCCAGACGAACACGGTCAATGCCAAGGGCGCAATGAACTTGCGCGATTCAGCGCTGTGGATGTTGGCCTTAGCCTGGTTATCCACCATTTCGACCAGCATTTCGACTGCAGCCTGGAAACGGCCTGGCACGCCAGACGTTGCCTTGCGAGCAGCCAGCCACAACACGAACAAACCGATCGCGCCGCAGATAAAGCTAACCACCACGGAGTCAAGGTTCACCACCGAGAAATCGATGATGGAGTTCTGCTTGATATTTTGCAGGTGCTGCAAGTGGTGAACAATGTATTCACTTGCTGTTGGAGCGTGCGCGTCGGCTGCCATCTGTGAACTCTTCTCTCAATATCAATCGGTTTTTCGGACACTGGCTCGCCCTGCAAGCAAGACCAACCAGTACGTTTTCATCGTTACAACCATCCCTGCCAGCAACGCCAGCCAATGCAGGTTTGGCACCAAGCCAGGTGCTGCAGCCAACATGGCAATGCACAACACCAACTTGACAAATTCCCAGGCAAAAAGCCTTGCGATCGCACCCGGCGCATTCGCTGCACGACCGCTGTTGCGCGCGACACCTCGGGCAAACAACGCAGCGGGCAGCACGATGGCCAGCGCACCATAGGCGGCAGACCATCCAGCGGCACGACCCGCAACCCACCAAGCGACCAGCGCAACTACAACACCTACCAGCGTTTGCACAGCCAAAACACGCCACATGGACATCTTGGGCTGCCGTTTGCGCCACGCTGCTGCCTCTTCAGGCGTCAGGGGCTTGATTTGCGGCTCTTCGTCCTCAAATTCCGATTCAGGGGCTTGATGTTTCATGTGTTCACGAGCCAAAACTCAATCGGAATTTTTACAAAGCCTCTGATTATACGTAGAAACCCGTTTTGAACCGGCTACCTCCGACATCCTTCGGGGGTTTTCACGGACAATTTTCGCTGGCATGTATCTAGATGCCAACAAGATTGTGGGCATACCCTATTGCGCAGCCTCAAAGATTGGCAATCAGTACTGATTTTCAGCCAGGCGACCAGCGGCGCAACCATAGCGCACAATGACCGACGTACCAAGCAAAACCCCTTGCTTCCAATTCCATCATGACCATGACCGACACTTCCGCTAGCACTGATCCCCGCAAGGACTCGCTGATCGAATATCCCAGCCTGTTTCCCATCAAGGTCATGGGTTTGCATGCGGATGATTTTGTACACGCCATCACCCGGGTTGCCCAAGACTTTGACCCCTTCTTTGATGCAACCACGGTGGAGTTGCGCCCCAGCAGCACGGGCAAATATTTGGGCGTCACGATTACCGTCACTGCCACCAGCCGTGAACAGCTGGACAACCTGTACCGAGCTTTAACCAGCCATCCTATGGTGAAGGTTGTTCTTTGATCGAGTTGCCGCCACCGGTTATGGACGTCCGGCTGCTTGGGCGGGTGGACTATGCCGCTTGCAACAACGCCATGCAGGCTTTCACCGCCAGCCGCGACGTATCGACTGCCGATACGCTGTGGCTGTGTGAACACAACCCCACTTTCACTCAAGGTGTGGCCGGCAAAGCAGAGCATGTGCTGGTGCCTGGTGCCATCCCTGTTGTCTCAACCAACCGCGGCGGTCAAGTGACTTACCACGGGCCTGGGCAGGTGGTGGCGTATCCGCTTCTGGATTTGCAGCGACGGGGTTACTTTGTCAAAGAATACGTCTATCGCCTGGAAGAGGCGGTGATCCGTACGCTGGCGCATTACGGCATTACAGGCCACCGCGTGGCCGGTGCGCCGGGTATTTATGTGCGTCTGGATGACCCTGGCAGCCACGCCATGCTGGAGCAGCGCCCCCAGCACCGCACCGCCAGTAACCCTGCGCCCCAGCCGGACTTCACAGGTTTGGGCAAGATTGCAGCACTGGGCATCAAAGTCAGCCGCCACTGCACCTACCATGGTGTGGCGCTGAACGTGGCCATGGACCTGGAGCCTTACCGCCGTATCAACCCTTGCGGTTATACAGAGATGGCGACCGTTGACCTTTCTACAATTGGCGTCCAGACAACCTGGAATGAGGTGGCTCAAGTGTTCGGCAATCAGTTGATCACCCGCCTCGCGCCCTGAGACCTACACCATGAGCAGCAACGAAGTCGTGCGCGAAGCGCAGTCCGCCGAAAACTACAACCCCTTGGCCAAACAAAAGGCGGCCGCCAAACTTTCACGCATTCCCGTGAAGGTTGAGCACGCGCCAACGCTGAAAAAGCCGGACTGGATCCGCGTCAAAGCGGGTAGCCCCACCACGCGCTTTTACGAAATCAAAGACATCCTGCGCGAGCAAAAGCTGCACACCGTCTGCGAAGAAGCGTCGTGCCCCAACATTGGCGAGTGCTTTGGCAAGGGCACGGCCACGTTCATGATCATGGGCGACAAGTGCACGCGCCGCTGCCCGTTTTGCGATGTGGGCCATGGCCGCCCTGACCCGCTGGATGTGGACGAACCACGCAAGCTGGCCGAGACCATTGCCCGCCTGCGCCTGAAATACGTAGTGATCACCAGCGTGGACCGCGATGATCTGCGCGACGGTGGCTCTGGTCACTTTGTGGAATGTATTCAGCAAATTCGTGCGCTGTCGCCGCTGACGCAAATTGAAATTCTGGTACCTGACTTCCGCGGCCGCGATGACCGGGCACTCGAAATCTTGAAAGCAGCTCCGCCCGATGTGATGAACCACAATCTAGAGACCGCGCCTCGCCTGTACAAGGAAGCGCGCCCCGGCTCGGACTACCTGTTCTCTCTCAATTTGCTGAAAAAGTTCAAGGCATTGCACCCCAATGTCCCCACCAAGAGCGGCATCATGGTGGGCCTGGGTGAGACTGATGAAGAAATCTTGCAAATCATGCGCGACATGCGTGCGCACGACATCGAGATGCTGACAATTGGCCAGTACCTCTCGCCCACTAACAGCCACCTGCCAGTGCGTCGCTACGTACACCCAGACACGTTCAAGATGTTTGAAGAAGAAGCCTACAAGATGGGCTTCACGCACGCAGCCGTAGGTGCCATGGTGCGCTCCAGCTACCACGCCGACCAGCAAGCCCACGCAGCCGGCGTTTAAAGCGCTTTGCCCACAAAAAAAAGCAACCTTGCGGTTGCTTTTTTTGTAGCTACTAACACTGATTAAGCCTAGCTTTCCAAGTCATTCATACTTGAAACCGCCTGTTCTTATGCGCTAACAGCTCTCATTTGTGTACCTGACTTTTCATCGCAAGAAAAAATGCGTGGCTAACCGGGCAATCCGCTGGCTGGCAAAAAACGACTTACAGGCTTTACAGGCCTGCTTGTCGCCCCACGATGAAAGTAAAAAACCACTGCAGCCCTTGGAGCTTCCCCACCAGAGAATGTCTACCGGACTCAGTGAGTGAACTATAACACTGAATGAGAATTAATCGCAAATAGTTTCTTCACAAACATGGTCATCCCCCGACCAACGGTTATTTGGCTGCATCTTCCAGCATGGTTTGCGGCGCATCGGCGCACAGCACCTGCTGGGCCCACGGCTGCAGCTTGCGCGTATCGGCACGCAGCACTTCTTGCTTAACACTCAATATCTGCGCCGGATGCATGGAAAAGCTGCGCAGCCCCAGCCCCAGCAAAAGACGCGTCATGCTCGCGTCACCGGCCATCTCTCCGCACACGCACACTTGCTTGCCCATGTCGTTGGCCGCTTCAATCACCTGTGCCACCAAGCCCAGTACTGCAGGGTGCAGCGGGTCATACAAATGCGCCACGGCTTCATCGGCACGATCAATGGCCAGTGTGTACTGGATCAAATCGTTGGTGCCGATGGAGACAAAATCAAAGTGCTTGAGCAGGCTGCGCACTATGATGGCGGCAGCGGGAATCTCAATCATCGCGCCCAGCTGCACCATGCCATACGCCGCGCCACGGGCATCCAGCTCGGCCTGCGCCAGCTTGACCTGAGCCACAATGCTGTGCACCTCATGCAAGTGCGACACCATGGGAAACAGCAGGTGCACCCTGCCAAAAGCAGCCGCCCGCAAAATAGCGCGCAACTGGGTGCGAAACATGGCCGGTTCTGCCAAGCTCCAGCGGATGGCCCGCAACCCCAACGCAGGGTTGAGCGATGCATCCTTGGAGCTTTTCTTGTCCAGTGGCTTGTCCGCCCCGACATCCACGGTGCGAATGGTCACGGGCAAACCTTGCATGCCATCTACGGCGGCCTTGTAGGCTGCAAACTGCTCTTCTTCCCCAGGAAGTTTGCCTTCGCGGCCCATGAACAAAAATTCGCTGCGAAACAGGCCGACGCCCACCGCGCCAGCGTTCACGGCTGCGGTGGCATCGTCGGGCTGTTCAATGTTGGCCAGCAGCTCAATTTTCTGCCCATCCAAGGTCACGGAAGGCGTATGCCGCAACCGGGCCAGACGCTGGCGTTCCAGCACGTCCTGGCGCTGGCGAAAGCGGTACTCCTCCAGCACGATCGGTGAAGGATCAACCAGCACAATACCAGCGTTGCCATCGATGATGATCCAGTCATCCTGGCGAATCAGCTGGCTGGCAGCGCGGGCACCAACGACAGCCGGAATGTCCATACTGCGCGCCACAATGGCCGTGTGGCTGGTCTTGCCCCCGACCGCCGTGACAAACCCGGTAAACACGCTACGCTTGAATTGCAGCATGTCAGCCGGCGACAGGTCTTGTGCCACCAGCACCAGGGGCGCATCGGCCATACCTTCCAGCACGGGCTGCATGCCGTCTTGCGCCACCGCCGGTGGCTGCGAAACCGGACTGGCCGCAATGCCACGCATATGCCGCAAGATGCGGTCCACCACTTGTTCCAGATCAGCTTTGCGCTCACGCAGGTAAGGGTCTTCCATCTCGTCGAACTGGCGCGAGATTTGTTCCAGCTGCGTCACCAGCGCCCACTCTGCGTTGTACAGCCGCTCGGCAATCCAGTGCCGCACGCCTGAGGTCAGCACCTCGTCTTGCAGCAGCATGAGGTGCACTTCCAGCAAGGCGGCCAATTCACCCGGGACATCGTCGGGCAAATCACTGACCAGGCGCTGCAGCTCATCGACTACGGCATCGCGTGCCTTGCGGGCGCGTGCCAGCTCAGCGTCTACCTGCGAAGCTTCGATGAAATAGTGGCGAACCTCTACGCGACTGGCAGCAACCACCACCGCACGGCCAATCGCTATGCCACGTGAAACCGGCAATCCATGGATGGCAAATGTCATGCCTTTGTCCTTTTCGGCTATGCGCCGCGCCGAATGCAAGTCTTGATGAAGCGAAAGACGGCAGCCTCAAAGCTGCGCAACAGCGTTACTGACCTTCACCAAACTTATCGTTGATGAGTGCCACCAAAGCATCCAGCGCTTCTTGCTCTTGGTCTCCATCAGTTTCCAGCTCCACCACCGAGCCCACACCCGCCGCCAGCATCATGACGCCCATGATGCTTTTTGCGTTAATGCGCCGCTCACCCTTGCTCATCCACACTTCACACGGAAAACTGCCTGCCAGCTTGGTCAACTTGGCAGACGCGCGTGCATGCAAACCCAATTTATTGCTGATGATGATCTCTGTCTTGACCATGTTCTTTCCGGGAAGTCTGGTTTTGGGGCGCATTGCCGCACCCCACTTGCAGCATGCCTTGCTGGCCACCGGCCAATGCACGGGCGGCTTGCTGCTCCAATGGTTCATGGCGATAGCACAGTGCGCGCAGCAGCATGGGCAAGTTCACCCCCACCAACAAACGCGCTGCGCTGCCTTCCACCAAACGGTGCGCCACATTGCTGGGCGTAGCCCCAAACACATCTGACAGCACCAGCGTGCGCTCAGCGCTACTTTGGGCCAGCAGCACCCGGGCCACTTGCAGCGTGATTTCAGGGTTCTCGTTGGGGGGCACGTCTAGCGCACTGACATCGTCCCCACAGTCTGCAAACACATGCAGCGCACACTCACGCAAGGCTTGCGCCAAAGGTGCGTGGGCAATTAACAGAATGTGATTGGCAGTCGTGGTCATAGGTATCTTTTCATCGCCATTATGGCGCGCAGCACTGTATTGGCACTTGCAGCATAGGCCTGCATGACAGTCAGCCACACGGACCTGCTCTCTTTATTTCAGTGCAATGCTTTTGAAAAAAGTACCCGCCGCTTCGTGCGCAGGCTTGGGGGCATACACCACCGCATGAAAAATGCGGGCTTTGTCACCCTCTTTGCGCGCAAACCACACGCCGTGGGTGGTCACTGTCCACCCGGCTGGGCCAATGCCTTGCACCGTCGCGCGGATGGATCTTGGCAAATCCATAGCGCCCTGGGGCACAAAGGGCGCGCCACTTTTATCGTCTTTGCCATCCACGGCCTGCAGTCGCGAGAGCACGGCGGCCTCCCAAAATGCCAGCGCGTCATCGGCCTGCTTGGCGTCTTCGAGCAGCCAGTGCGACAGCGCAAACGTTGAATCCACCGCATCGCAGCCCATCATATTGACGGGAACGCTGCCCATCTCCATTCCAAAATCCACCGGCGTGCGCGCAAACTGCGGATCGCAGGGAAACTGCATCTCCAGCTTGGCATCTTGCAGCGACACAGGTTGCCACCTCAACTGCGGCCCCTGCTCGCCGCAGGCGGTCAACACCACCGCAATGGCAACAGCCATTGCGCAACGCATCAGGGTTTGGGTCTTGCTCATACATTCATTATCGGCAGTCATGCACCAAACTGGATAGCGAACTTTCCCCGCTTATTCCACTCCATAGTTCAGAACAATGCTCGGGCTTGCCCAGCTACATCTATCTCAACTGGGCACAATACAGGCTATGGCAATCAAACACATCGTGGCAGGCGTGGTGCTTGCAGCATTCGCAAGCGTGGGCGGCTATGTCTTTTTGAGCGACAGCACTCAAACCGCACCGCCGTCCAATTTTGTGCTGCTGGATGGCTCCAGCAAAAGCACCAACGACCTCAAAGGCAAGGTCACGCTGGTCAATTTCTGGGCCACCAGCTGCGTGACCTGTGTGGCAGAAATGCCCGAGATCATCGCCACCCACAACAAGTACAAAAACCAGGGTTTTGACACGCTGGCCATTGCCATGAGCTACGACCCACCGAGCTACGTGGTGAACTTTGCACAGTCGCGCCAGCTGCCATTTAACGTAGCGCTGGACAACACCGGTGCCGTGGCCAAGGCCTGGGGCGATGTGAAGCTGACCCCCACCACCTACATCGTCAACAAACAAGGTGAAATTGTGAAGACCTATATTGGCCAGCCCAATTTTGAAGAGCTGCACAAGCTGATCGAAAAACTCCTGGCACAGGCTTAAGCAAGCCACAACGCAATAAAAAGAGCTACCAGCGCTTGGTATTGCTTGTTTTCAGATACTTTTATATCTGAAACGCAGCAAACACCAGCGCTGGTAGCTCTTTTTTATGCCAAAGCCTTGCAGACCCTGACTTGGGCAATGCCCGCAATCAACGGTTGCGGAAAGCGTCGTGGCAAGCCTTGCAAGTTTGCGCTGCAGGGCCGAAAGCGGCCTTCAGCTGCGCCAGATCACCAGTCTTGGCAGCTGCGCCCAGCTTGCCGGCTTCTGCCACAAACTTGTTGGCATGGTCGTCAAACTTGGTCTTTTCTTTCCAGATTTCGGGTTTGCTCTTGCCGCCTTCAGTGCCGCCCCCAAACGCTTGCCAGGGCAAGGTGGCCAAGGTCTCTAGCACCGCACCGTTTTGCTTGGCCAGATCTGCGTTGAATTCCGCACGGCCATTGGCCATTGCACCCAGCGAACCAAAATGCTGGCTCATGACGAACAACGCGTTTTGACGGTACTTGATGGCATCTTCGGTCTTGCCAAACTTCAACGTATCGGCAGAAGCCGAAACACCCATCAAAGCAGCCGACAAGGCCAAAGCAAGCGTAGAAAAGGTTTTATATGACACGTGGGAACTTCCTTTTTTTGTGATGAAACAGACCAACATAATCGCGCAAACCACAGGGATTGTCGTTGTGCCAGCGCAGTTGCCCAAGCCATAGACATTTTTTTGACGCTCCGCAGCAACTGCGAACCTTCACCCCGTACAGTTATCGCATGAGTATTCGCACCACCCCTCGCCTGCGCATCTGGGATCTGCCCACCCGCCTCTTTCACTGGTTGCTGACTTTGTGCACCATCGCTTTGATCGTCACCGCCCAAATCGGCGGCAATGCCATGGAGTGGCACTTGCGCCTAGGCCATGCCGTGCTGGCTTTGCTGCTATTTCGCATCATCTGGGGCTTTTCGGGCGGCTACTGGTCACGCTTTAGCACTTTCATCCCCAGCCCCGCGCGCTTGGTGCGTTACCTCAAAGGCCAAGGCACACCCGCGGACAACGCTGGCCACAACCCGCTAGGTGCACTCTCGGTCATCGCCATGCTGCTCATTTTGGGCATGCAAGTTGGCACAGGCTTGGTCAGCGATGATGAAATTGCTTTTGCAGGCTCTTTGGTGCGCTACGTCTCAGGAGAAACCATTGCATGGGCCAGCATCTGGCACAAAGGCTGGGGCCAATGGCTGGTGTATGCCATTTTGGGCTTGCACATAGCCGCCCTGGTGTTTTACCGCGTGGTCAAACGCAAGCCCTTGGTTGCAGCCATGCTGCACGGCGACAAACTGAACCAGCCTCAAGATGTACCCGCAAGCCGCGATGGCTGGGCCGCTGTGCTGCCCGCATTTCTCTTTGCAGCGGCTTGCGCAGTCATGGCCTACTGGGTGTGGACACGGGCCGCGTTCTAACCCCTATGCCCCTGCTGCGCCTGTGTGGCTACACTGTGCACTTGTTTCTTCCAACTAAAGCACCCTTGTTTTGACTGTGGATCAGCACTGTGTGGCCATAGATACCGCCACCACCGCCCAGGAAATGGCCAACGCAGCCCAGCTGTTTAGCGAATACGCAGACAGTCTTGGACTTGATCTGGCTTTTCAAAATTTTGCGCATGAGCTTGCTCACCTCCCTGGTGATTACGCCGCCCCGCGCGGTGTGCTGCTGCTAGCGTACGTTGACGGATCTCTCGCCGGTTGCTGCGCCCTGCGACCACTAGATAGCGCTGACACTCCCAACGCTGCTGAAATGAAGCGCCTGTATGTGCGCAAAGCCTTTCGCGGCTTTGGCTTAGGCCGCCAGTTGGCCGAAGCCACGCTGGATGCCGCCCGCCAAGCGGGCTACGCCAGTGTGCTGCTCGACACCCTGGATGACATGGAAGCCGCACGCAATTTGTACACCGATCTGGGCTTTGAAAGCATTGATCCGTACTACCATAACCCGATTGCCGGGGCGCATTACCTCAAAGCCGATATTTTCTAACGCCATGCGCACAGGCCGCATCTGGCAACATCTGCACCGTCGCACGCATGGATTCAGACTTAAAACCCGAAGGCTTTGTGCATGTTCGAATCCAGCCTGATTCCATCAAACCGTCCAGTCATTGGGCGTGACCTGGAAACACTGCGCCTGGCTTTTGGCCTGAGCACACACGACACAATCTGGTTACTGAACCTGTCCATCACGCGCTGGACAGACATTGTGCGTAACGCACCCGATGCGCCAGTCAGCGATCCCTCACTGGCACTCCTAGTACGGCTTTTGGCACAACACCCCGAGTTGCTGCAAGCCCTGCTCCCTGCCAAGCCGCATGCCTCTGAAGTTTTTGACCTGATGCGCTCTGCAGCCCCGATCGAGCTGAAACGGTTTTCTCCCCACTTGGGGGCCGAAGCCTCAGCCGGCTACCGCTGGATGAGGCCGGGTGCGCAGCCTTCCGCCATGGTCCAGCGCCTGATGCAATGTCTGCGCACCGTTTTGCATGCGCAAAGCAACGACATGCGCAGCCAAGAGCTCAGCAGTTGGCGCAATACCGTGGAGCAAGAAGCACGCGCGCGTGGAGTGGCCCAGGTATTGCAAACAGGGCGATGGAGACCCGAGCACGTTGATCCCGCCGCGCTACCCCTGCCCGAGCACGAAGGCTCTGCCGATTAGCCCAAACAAAAAGCGCTGCAACAGCAGCGCTTTTTTTATGTGCTTAGGCTAGCCTTAAGCCTTGGCTTGCGCCAGCAAGGTATTTGCATCAGATACGTCAAACTTGCCAGGACCTTCCACATTCAAAGTGACGACTTTGCCATCTTTGATCAGCATGGAGTAACGGTTGCTGCGCAGACCCAAACCCTTGCCATTCAAATCCAAAGTCAGGCCCAGCGACTTGGCCAAAGCAGCATCACCGTCAGCAATCATGCGCACCTTGCCGGTCGCTTTTTGATCACGGCCCCAAGCGCCCATGACAAATGCATCGTTCACGGCCACGCACCAGATTTCATCCACACCAGCAGCCTTGAAAGCGTCTGCTTGCTGGATATAGCCTGGCAGATGCTGCGCCGAGCACGTAGGTGTAAAGGCACCGGGCACTGCAAACAGAGCAATGGTTTTGTCAGCCAACGCTTGTGGCAGCTCTACGGGGTTAGGGCCAATGCTGCAACCATTGCCTTCCACTTCCACGTATTCCATCAGCTTCACTGCGGGCAGTGTGTCTCCAACTTTGATCATGTGTGTCTTTCAATTAACGAGAAATTGCCTTGCTTGTATCCCCGCTGCAAAGCGCATCGGGACAGGCCAGAAAACAAAAAAGCGACCCACATTGTGGGTCGCTTTTTAAGACTATGCAGTCAAAGCGGTTGAACGCTTAAACCAGAGCAGCCTTTTGCACCAAGCGGGTTGCAACCCAGTTCTTGGTCTTGGACAGCGGACGGCTTTCGGTGATTTCGATGGTATCGCCCATCTTGAATTCACCTTGCTCGTCGTGAGCGTGGTACTTCGAGGACTTAACCACGATCTTGCCGTACAGGGGGTGCATAACGCTACGCTCCACCATTACGGTTACTGTCTTAGCGCGCTTGTCGCTTACCACCTTGCCAACCAAGGTGCGCTTGAGGGATGTTTTAGCTTCCGTCATGTCGGCTCCTTACTTGGCGGCTTGCTTTTCAGCAAGAATGGTCTTGGCACGAGCTACGTCGCGGCGTGTAGCCTTGAGCGTGGCAGTGTTGCCAAGTTGTTGCGTGGCCTTTTGCATACGCAGACCGAAGTGTGCCTTTTGCAAGGACTTCACTTCAGCTTCCACAGCGGCCACGTCTTTTTGGCGGAGTTCAGCAGCTTTAGTCATGTGATCTCTCCTTATTCACCAATGTGACGGGCAACGAAGGTTGTACGCAGAGGCAGCTTTGCAGCAGCCAAGCGGAACGCTTCACGAGCCAGCTCTTCAGACACACCCACGATTTCGTAGATGATCTTGCCGGGCTGAATTTCGGCAACGTAGTACTCGGGGTTACCCTTACCATTACCCATACGCACTTCAGCAGGCTTAGTGGAAATTGGCTTATCGGGGAACACACGAATCCAGATACGGCCGCCACGCTTAACGTGACGCGAAATCGCACGACGGGCGGCTTCCAGCTGGCGAGCTGTCAGACGACCACGGTCGGTAGACTTCAGACCGAAATCGCCGAAAGCAACTGCGTTGCCACGTGTAGCGATACCGGTATTGCGGCCCTTGTGTTCCTTACGGAACTTACGGCGTGCAGGTTGCAGCATGTTTATTCTCCTTTACCGTCCGCTGCTGTAGCGGGCGCGTCAGTCTTGCGAACGCGCTTAACGGAGTCAGCGCCTGCGCCGGCTGGCTTGTCGCTGCCGTCAGCGGGAGCTGCGTTACCGCCTGTGGGGCGGCGGGCACCACGGCCTGCGCCGTCACGACGACCATCGCGGCGGGGGCCACGTGGACGACGCTCGTCATCAGGACGGGGAGTCTCAACTGCGGGCAGGTCGTTACGGCCCAAGGTATCACCCTTGTAAACCCAAACCTTCACGCCGATGATGCCGTAGGTGGTCTTAGCTTCGGAGAAGCCGTAGTCGATATCAGCACGCAGAGTGTGCAATGGCACGCGGCCTTCGCGGTACCACTCAGTACGGGCGATTTCGATACCGTTCAGACGACCGGACGACATGATCTTGATGCCTTGAGCACCCAGACGCATGGCGTTCTGCATCGCACGCTTCATTGCGCGACGGAACATGATGCGCTTTTCCAGCTGCTGGCAGATGGAGTCGGCGATCAGCTTGGCATCGATTTCAGGCTTGCGCACTTCTTCGATGTTCACAGCAACTGGCACACCCAGGCGAGCAGTGAGTTCCTTCTTCAAGGCCTCAATGTCTTCACCCTTCTTGCCAATCACAACACCAGGGCGGGCCGAGTAGATTGTGATGCGTGCGTTCTTTGCAGGACGCTCGATCACCACGCGTGCCACGGCAGCGTTCTTCAACTTAGCCTTCAGGTACTCGCGAACCTTGATGTCTTCAGCCAGCATGCCGGCGAAGTCACGGTTGCTAGCGTACCAACGGCTAGCCCAGTTACGGCTTACAGCAAGGCGGAAGCCGGTAGGATGGATTTTCTGTCCCATATTCTTCCTTTTGGCCTCAGTTACCGACTGTCACATAAATGTGACATGTAGGCTTGCTGATGCGATTGCCGCGACCCTTGGCGCGCGCTGTGAAGCGCTTGAGCGTTGTGCCTTGTTCAACGTAGATGGTCGTGACCTTCAATTCGTCGATGTCGGCGCCGTCGTTGTGCTCAGCGTTGGCGATTGCGGATTCCAGAACCTTCTTGACGATCACAGCAGCTTTTTTCTGCGTGAAAGTCAAGATGTTCAGAGCTTGATCCACCTTCTTGCCGCGGATCAGATCCGCGACGAGGCGACCCTTGTCAACCGACAAGCGGACGCCACGGAGGACTGCACGTGTTTCAGACATGGTCGTTCCTTACTTCTTGGCCTTCTTGTCGGCGGGGTGACCCTTGAAGGTACGAGTCAGAGCGAATTCGCCCAACTTGTGACCTACCATTTGGTCGGTGATGTAGACAGGCACGTGCTGCTTGCCGTTGTGCACAGCGATGGTCAGACCGATGAAATCAGGCAGAACCATGGAGCGACGCGACCATGTCTTAACTGGCTTCTTGTCCTTGGTAGCGACGGCTTTTTCAACCTTAGCAACCAAGTGATGGTCAACAAACGGACCCTTTTTAAGAGAACGAGTCATTTGCTACCCCTTACTTTTTACGACGCGACACAATCATGCTTTGTGTGCGCTTGTTGTTACGGGTACGGTAGCCCTTCGTCAGGTTACCCCATGGGTCAACTGCGTGACGGCCTTCGCCTGTCTTACCTTCACCACCACCGTGCGGGTGATCGATTGGGTTCATTGCAGTACCGCGGACGGTAGGACGAATACCCATCCAACGCTTCACACCGGCCTTACCGTAACGGCGCAGGCTGTGTTCTTCGTTGGCAACTTCACCGATGGTTGCGCGGCATTCGATATGAATTTTGCGCACTTCGCCAGAACGCATACGCACTTGAGCGTAGACGCCTTCGCGAGCCAGCAATGTAGCGGACGCACCTGCGGAACGGGCGATTTGAGCGCCGCCTGCAGGTTGCAGTTCGATACAGTGGATGGTCGAACCCACAGGGATGTTGCGGATAGGCAAGGTGTTACCCACGCGAATCGGTGCTTCAGAGCCGCTCACAATGCTGGCGCCAACGGCCAGGTTGCGAGGAGCAATGATGTAGCGACGCTCGCCGTCGGCGTAGCACACCAAAGCGATGTGCGCAGAGCGGTTAGGGTCGTACTCAATGCGCTCAACCTTGGCGGGGATACCGTCCTTGTTGCGCTTGAAGTCAACCACACGGTAGTGGTGCTTGTGACCACCGCCCTTGTGGCGTGTTGTGATGTGACCGTTGTTGTTACGACCGGCTTTTTCCGATTGCGCTTCCAACAGAGGAGCGAAACCAGGGCCTTTGAACAGGTGGTCACGAGTTACCTTAACTGCACCACGGCGGCCGGGCGAAGTAGGTTTAAGTTTGATAACAGCCATGATTAAGCAGCCTCCCCGGACAGGTTCAGCTCTTGACCGGGCTTCAGGCGTACATAAGCCTTGCGAACGTTGTCGCGACGGCCAATGGTCTTGCCAAAGCGCTTGGTCTTGCCCTTGGTGTTCACCACAGAAACGCCAGCCACTTCAACCTTGAACATCAATTCCACAGCGGCCTTGATTTCATGCTTGGTAGCGTTTTGCAGCACTTTGAACGTCACAGCGTTGGACTGCTCAGCTGCCATGGTGGCCTTTTCGGACACGATAGGAGCGACCAGCACTTGCATCAGACGACCTTCGTCAAACTTGAGTGTGCTCATGCGAACATCTCCTTGAGTTTGTCGATAGCACCCTTAGTGATGAGTACTTTCTTGTAATGCACCAGAGAAACGGGATCTGCGTAGCGGGGTTCCACCAAGAACACGTTCTTCAGGTTGCGCGAAGCCAGATACAGGTTCTCGTCGATTTCCTCGGTGATCACCATCACCGACGATTGCAGGTTCATGGACTTGAACTTGTCAGCCAGAGCCTTGGTCTTCGGAGTGTCAACGGTCAACGATTCCACCACGGCCAGACGACCATCGCGGGCCAGCTGGGACAAGATGGAAGCCATACCAGCGCGGTACATCTTCTTGTTAATCTTTTGCGTGAAGTTTTCTTCAGGCAGATTAGGGAAGGTGCGTCCGCCTCCACGCCACAGAGGCGAGGAAGTCATACCAGCACGTGCACGGCCAGTACCCTTTTGCTTGAAAGGCTTGGCAGTGCTGTGACGAACTTGCTCACGATCCTTCTGAGCGCGTGTACCTTGACGGCCATTAGCACGGTAGGCAGTGACGATCTGATGGATCAGGTCTTCGTTGTATGCACGGTCAAACACGGTTTCAGGCGCATCGATCTTCGACGCGGCTTGGCCTTGTTCATTCAGGAGTTCGAGCTGCATTAGTTCGCTCCTTTGGAAGCTTTAGCCTTGATAGCTGGACGCACAGACACGAATCCACCCTTGGATCCGGGAATAGCGCCCTTGATCAAGAGCAGTTGGCGTGCTTCGTCGATACGAACCACATCCAGGTTTTGTGTAGTCACAGTCTCAACGCCCATGTGACCTGTCATGCGCTTACCGGGGAACACGCGACCTGGGTCTTGTGCCATACCGATAGAGCCAGGCACGCGGTGCGAGCGGCTGTTACCGTGGGAATTACGCTGTGCGCCAAAGTTGTGACGCTTGATCGTGCCAGCGAAGCCCTTACCAATAGAAGTGCCTTGCACATCTACCTTCTGGCCAACACTGAACAGATCCAGCACGGGCAGGGCTGTGCCTGCCGCGTACTTAGCAGCGATCTCTTCGGTAACTTGGAATTCTTGGGTAACTTCACCGGCTTCAACACCCGCTTTAGCGAGGTGGCCGGCTTCTGGCTTGGTCACGCGAGAGGCCTTGCGTGTACCGAAAGTGACTTGCAAAGCCACATAGCCATCGTTCTCTTGGGTTTTAACCTGGGTCACTCGGTTGTTAGAAACATCCACCACTGTGACAGGCACTGCGTCCCCATCATCAGTGAACAGACGCATCATGCCCACCTTGCGGCCCAGCAACCCCAGGGAGTTGCTCAGACTCATTTGTTTGCTCCAAAACTTTCGCCGCTGTAACTGCAATTGGCCCAGCGTTGCACCCCATCGGATAACCGTAGTGCACGAAAGAAGGTTAATAAAACTTCGCCTAATTTGGCGAAGCTCCAAATTTTAACGCGAACTGCTTTTTCAAGCAAGTTCGCGTTAAAAGAAGACCTCACAAGGCACTGCGAACAGTGCCCGTTCGTTCTTATTGCAGTTTGATTTCGACGTCTACGCCGGCTGGCAGATCCAGCTTCATCAGTGCGTCAACAGTCTTGTCGGTAGGATCGACAATGTCCATCAGACGTTGGTGAGTGCGGATTTCCAGCTGGTCACGCGAAGTCTTGTTCACGTGGGGCGAACGCAAGATGTCGAAGCGCTTCATGCGTGTAGGCAATGGCACAGGACCCTTAACAATCGCGCCAGTACGCTTGGCGGTATCAACGATTTCGGCTGCAGACTGGTCGATCAACTTGTAATCGAAAGCCTTCAGGCGGATACGGATTTTTTGCTTAGACATTGTTAATTCCTAGTTTGCTAAGAATTAAGCAATGATCTTGGCAACAACGCCAGCGCCAACAGTACGGCCACCTTCGCGGATAGCGAAGCGCAGACCTTCTTCCATAG
>RCUL01000268.1_pt1 | contig 34186 bp, 39 predicted proteins | sample 2167521 | NCBI WGS metagenome assembly RCUL01 (sample SAMN09932745, study PRJNA488358) | compost metagenome | feature: garden; material: soil; isolation source: compost soil in acetic acid-enriched culture | place: Germany: Experimental Botanical Garden Goettingen | collected 2016-01-27
CTGCAGTTGTATTCCCAGCCGTGGTAGCCGCAGGCGATATTGCCGTCTTCGCTGACAAAGCCCTTGGACAATTTGGCGGTGCGGTGGCAGCAACGGTCGCGCATCGCTACCGGGGTGCCATCGGGGCGCTTCCAAAGGACCAGGGCTTCACCGAGCAAGGTGAAGGGTTTTGGCCCGTCGTCCAGGGCTGTCATGGGCAGCAGGGCGTACCAGAAGCGTCGCAATACAGGTTGTTTGGTGACCAGCATGATCCAGTTTCCTCACGGTATTAAGTGTTGTTGTAAGGCTCAGCGGCTGGCGGCCTGGACGGTGTCGGGCTGCACGTTCAGGCCTTGCACGAAGCGGGTGGTATAGGCCTTTTGCCAAGGGGCGGCGGCGCCGAGCAGGCCGGCCTGGACCATGAAGTCGCGGGTGGCCTGCCAGCGGGCGTCGTTCATCGTGCCGATGCCGTGGCTGGCAGCGTCGCCCCCTGTGACCAGTTGGTATTGCTTGAGCGTCGAGACGCCCCAAGCCAGCAGCTCTTCACTCATGTTGGGGTTGTCGCGCTTGATCAGCGCATTGCCCGCTGCGGGGTTGTCCAGGTAGCGTTTCCAGCCCTCGAGCGAGGCGCGGACAAACCCGGCGACGCGCTCGGGATGCTGGTCGATGACGTCCTGGCGGGTGACCACGGTGGAGCCGTAGGGCGGGTAACCTGCATCGGCGAACAGGAAGAAGTTGGGTTTCTGGCCTGCCTTGATGGCCTGGAACAGTTCCGAACTGGCGTAGGCTTGCTGGGTGGTGTCGGCGCCGGCGAGGAAGGGCTGCAGGTTGAAGGTGTAAGGCCGTGCCTGGCTGTCCTGAAGCTGGTACTTGCCTTTGAGCCAGGGCCACCAGGTTTGCTGGCCGGACGTGGACACCAGCACCTGCTTGTTTTGCAGGCCGTCCAGGCCGTTGACATCGGCGTGCGTCATCAAGCCCTGCGGGTCGCCCTGGAAGGGCGCAGCCACCGCGACCACCGGCAGCCCTTGCTCCACGCTCTTGAGGATCTGCAGGTCGTAGTTGACGATGAAGTCGGCTTGCTTGCTGACCAGCAACTGCATGCCATTGACCTGCGGGCCGCCCATGCGGATGGACACATCCAGGCCTTCTTTCTCATACAAGCCATCGGCCACGGCCTGGTAAAAGCCGCCCTGTTCTGCCTGGGCGTACCAGGAGGTGAGCAACACGACTTTGTCGTTGGCCATGGCCAGGGAGGCGCTGCTCAACACTGCTGCGCCAAGCAGCGAGCGAAGCGGGTAAGTCAAAGCAAAGCGGTTTTTCATGATTGTTCTCCACCTCGATTCGAAATGCGCCAGGTGTTGGGGAACACGCCAGCGAAAACCGAGCGGAGAGAGAACGCAGCAAGAGGAGGGTGCACACAGCATGCAGCAGCCACGGCCGACATTGCTCTACTTGCCCAAGGCCGTGAGGCCGCGCGCAAATCATCCGCTCGGATGTACGCCCAATTCAAGGCGCAAGAGCAATGCCCCATGCCATTTCTGGCACTGACCGCTTCTACTCGAAGGCAGATGAAGCGAGAAGCGTGCCAATGTACGCAAACCGCCAAAGCCGGGCTGTTCAGGGCCGGGCGGGTATTGCAAGGGCAGAGCAGTGATCCGGGAAGGTGCAAGGCAGGAGCGCTCGGCGCCATTAAAGTGCGCAATGCTGAGCCGGCTTGGTGCTCACTAATCCATTAAATTGGCCACAATCACTGAGCTAGACTGTATTCGATCAGTTGGCACGCCCCCTGCTAGGGCACAGTCGAGTAGAAGCGGTCAGTGCCGAAATGGCATGGGACATTGCTCTGGCGGCATCACGCCGCACACCCGGCAAGGGTGGCGCCACGGTTTGCAACGTGGCCAGAGGAGAGGTCTGTCCGCTGAATCCCTTGCTGGTGAACCTCACCGACCTCGACCCAAGGGATGCACATGAAACTCAACCCTCTTGCCTGCCTAAGCTACTGCTTCCTGCCCCTCTGCGCCCTGGCCAGTTCCGGCGCGCAGGCCGGCCCGCTGATGTGGTACGACAACAGCCTGAGCTACCTGTACGGCCACAACTACAAAGTCGACGGCACCGGCAACGACATTCAGCAAACCGTCACCTTCGAACACGCCAGCGGCTGGACTTGGGGGGATGTATTTCTGTTCGTCGACAACAAGTGGTCCAACGGCTTGTCGGGCAATGACGGGCACAGCTACTACGGTGAGTTCTCCCCGCGGTTGTCGCTGGGTAAGGTCAGCGGGCAGAACCTGCGCTTTGGCATCGTCAAGGATGTACTGATTGCCGCTACCTACGAGCGCGGCGAGGGGCGCACTCGCAGATACCTGTTGGGGCCTGCCGTGGACTTGACTATCCCGGGGTTCGATCGCTTCTCGCTCAATACCTATTACCGCAAGCCTGACGGGATTACCGGCAAGGCATCGGGGCAATGGCAGATCAACCCGACCTGGGCAATGACCCTACCGCTAGGGCGATCGGACATCCTGTTTGACGGGTACCTGGAGTGGTATGTGAATGACGTTGGCAGCAAGGGCACGTCGGATTACGTGGCCAAGAGTTTCCACTTCAATCCGCAGTTCAAGTACGACGTGGGCAAGGCCCTCGGGCACACGCCGAAGCGGCTTTATGCGGGGCTGGAGTGGGATTATTGGTCGGACAAGTACGGGATCGAGGATAGCCACGGATTCCCGACGGATCAGAATGCGGTGAGTGTGTTGGTCAAGGCGCATTTCTAAGCAATTACATCAGAATATTACTGTATCTCCATGTTTTTATAGGATATGAAGATCGAGCGTCGTCCGTGCGGCGCTCGATGCCTGCCACCGCAAAACTAATAATGTTCGATTATCGGGCGCTAACTCCCTTCAAGCACTCAACATTGGCCTCTGCATGCCGAACGTAATGGGTAGTACATCCCACTGCCACCCGGATATGTCCTCATGCGCTTGCGCCATCTCAACATCGCTACCCGCTCTTACCTGAGTTTCAGCCTGATCGCCGCCCTGGTCGTGGTGCTCGGGCTGTTTTCCATCAACAAGATCTCCAGCATGCGCGAAGCCGTGGTGTACACCGAGCAGGTGACCAACGTCGGCACCCGCTACCTGGGTGAAGTCCGCAGCCACATGCTGGGCCTGCGCATCATCACCCTGCGCATGGCCATTGCCCGCGAGCCCGCGCAGTTGACGCCTACCCTGGCGCGCCTGGAGGTGCTCAAAGGCCTGCTCGACAAGGGCGTCGAGGGCTACGGTGCGGTAGTGCCGGCGGCGGGCAAGCCGGCCTTTGCCGAGATGCAGCGGTTGATCGACCAGTACCGTGTGCTGCTCGACCAGTACAAGGGGTTGTCCGAGCAAAACCAGGTACCGCAGATGCAGGCGATGCTCAGCGGCGCCATGCAGGACATCTCCAACCGAATCGGTGAGCTGTACGACAACCTGGTCAAGTTCAGCAGCGACACCGCAGAACAGCACACCGCGCATGCCCGCGCCGAGTACCAGCGTGCCCTGTACCTGACCTTCAGTGTGATCGGCCTGGTGCTGGTGCTGACCATCGGCCTTGCCTGGTTGCTGACCCGCAGCATCGTCAGCCCGCTGCGTGAAGCCATTGGAGTGGCGCAGAACATTGCCGACGGCGATCTATCCCATACCGTAAATGCCACCGGCCGCGACGAGGCGACCCAGTTGATGCATGCCCTGGCGGCCATGCAGGCCAGCCTCAAGGATGCCCTGCGGCTGATCGGCGATTCTTCTCATCAGCTGGCAGCGGCCAGCGAACAGATGTCGGCGATTACCCAGCAAACCTCCCGCGACCTCAACCGCCAGAACGACGAGATCCAGCAAGCCGCTACCGCCGTCACGCAGATGAGCGTCGCGGTGGAAGAGGTGGCGCGCAACACCGTCAGCACCTCCGAAATCTCGCGTCAGTCCGAAGACGCGGCGCGTCGCGGCCGTCAGCGGGTGGGTGAGGCGATCAGTTCGATCGGCAAGATGAGCCACGATGTACATGAGGCGTCGCGGCAGATCGAAGCGCTGTCGGTGCAGTCCCAGGAAGTGGGTAAGGTGCTGGATGTGATCGGTGCAATTGCCGGGCAGACCAACCTGCTGGCGCTCAACGCAGCGATCGAGGCGGCGAGGGCAGGTGAAGCGGGCCGCGGCTTTGCTGTGGTGGCGGATGAAGTCCGCGCGCTGGCGGCGCGTACCCAGAGCTCGACGCTGGAGATCGAGGAAATGATCAATGCCATTCGCAGCGGTACGGCGCGGGTGGTGGAGTCGATGCACAGCAATAGCCAGCAGGTGGGGCATACCCTGCAGGTAGCTGAGTTGGCCGGGCAGGCACTGGATGAGATCACCGATGGTGCGACAACGATTCACGAGCGCAACCTGGTGGTGGCCAGTGCCACTGAAGAACAGGCACAAGTGGCTCGAGAAGTCGATCGTAACCTGTTGAATATTCGGGATCTTGCGGTGCAGACCTCCGAGGGTGCGGGCCAGATCAGCACGGCGAGCCAGGAGTTGGCCAGCTTGTCGATTGGCTTGAACGGGATGATGAAGCGGTTTCGGCTGTGACTACTGCGCAATGATGTCGGCCTGAGTCGAACCATATGCTGACCCTCTGGTCAGGATACTTACCTATCCAGCATCATTGAGGTCAGCATGCACACGTACAACCTGACGTACCTTTTCAAGGGCGAACCGCGTGACCACTCGTTCGAGCTCAAGCAGAGCGGGCTCCCCGTTCACGAAGCAGCGTTGCACTTGATCGTGCTGCATTACGGGGATGGTGAGAATAGCCTCGTGATGCCTGCCGCGCACGCCTCCCCGAAGGAGATTCTGCAGCAGGCCAAGGCGCTGGAAATTACCAAGGTCGAAGTACATCCTGGCAAGTAGGCCTTGTGAGCGGGTTACGGGAGAGCAGGGTGGTCAGCCTGCCTTCAACCCGGCCAGCTGCTGCTGTAGCTCGGCCAGCAACCGTCGACCCGCTGCTTCCAACAGGTCACCATACTGGGCGATGGCATTGCACTCCCTGCAGGTGATAATCGACTTTCTGTGGAGCCTGCCAGGCTTTACCAGATCTTGCCCATCGCACTCGAGGCATTTCAGGGTGACACTCATGATCTTCCTCTCCATGGAACACGCGCAGGATCCTTCATCGCGCTTTTGAATCGACCGGCAATGATGGCGCGGTACATGGAGTGGTCAAGTGGGTAAAACGTTCATTCCGGGGGCAACGAAAACAGGGTGGCGCCTTCAAGAGTTGCCGGCGGACGCCCTGCACGTCTCTAAACCCCCAACAGAATCGGAGATCGCGAAGTGATTGACCATCTGGACCACCTGGTGCTGACCACTGTCGATGTCGACGCTTGTAAAGACTTCTATATCCGCGTGCTGGGCATGCGCCTGGAGACCTTCGGCCAAGGACGTTTGGCGTTCTGCTACGGCAATCAGAAGATCAATGTTCATGTACGGGGGCATGAGTTCGAGCCAAAAGCCCATCTGCCTGTTCCTGGAGCATTGGATTTGTGCTTCATCGCCAGTGTCGGCCTCGAAGAGGTTATCGAGCACCTTGAGGGTCAGCATTGGCCGATTGTGGAAGGGCCGGTTCAGCGAACCGGTGCGACAGGGCCTATCCGTTCAGTTTACGTACGCGATCCGGATCTCAACCTGATCGAGATTTCCGAGCAGCTGTGAATCTTTGGGTGATTGGCCAATGGGTTCGCGATTGGCAAATACGCTGTCGGTTCGACTGCACCTACGGCGCGGTCACTAACGCAGAGTGCGAGGTCGCGCGCAAAAATGCAAAAAGTTGCGCTGTTCCTGAACTTCTTCACGCGCCGGGGCTCTAGGATAGCGCTCCGGGCTGATGGCAATGTGTCAGCAGCCGATCGCTCATCAACAAGACAAGGATGAAGAAAGTGCAAGCAAGACGTGTATGGCTAGGAATGCTGGTAGCGACAGGGTTGCTGTTGGCGGGTTGCGATAACGATCAGGCTCCGCGTACTACCGCAGCCTCGCAAGGCCAGGTGGCTCAGCAACCCACGGCTGAGCAGATCGAGATCGAGAAATACAACGCCTATGTCGACGCAGCCAACCGTGGGGGCAACTTCGCGGCCATTCTGGAAAAGCGGCGGACCGAGTATTCAAAGCAGCTTAAGTCCAATAACAAGCTGTCCGAATACTATCTCTTCAGCGCCTATGATATCAGCGGCCTGCGCGACAATCTGAAAAAGGCACTGGCCTTGTCGTCGCCCATGCCTGAACTGGACGAGCCGGCAAAAGCAATGCTGGTGGCGCTGGAAAAGCTCGAACCTGTTCACAGCGAGCTTGCCAACTATGCCGACTCCAAAGGTTACCTGGCTGACGGCGGCCAGAAGGCCAAGGAGATGGAGCCTGCCCTGGATACGGCGCTAGAGGGCGTTGCTACTGCGCAAGCCAGGTTCTACGACGGCCTCACCAAGCGTGACGAGATCAACACCCGGCAAGCGTTCGAAGAAGCTGAAAAGGACTCAATGGCGTATTACCGCGCGGGCATTGTGCTGTACGCCAAGCAGTCGGTGCGCCTTTCCTCGGAGTTCTTCCAATCGGCTGGCGCCGAGGCGTCGGTCAAACCATTCGAAGAAAGCCTGGTCAAGACCGCGCAGATGATCGAAGGCTGGCACAAGCAGAGCACCGCCAAAAGCCCAGGTTGCACCGTGCTGCTGAGCCAGATGAACCAGTTCGTGGGCAAGGGACGTGAGGCCATCAACACGGCCAGAACCGGTGGCTATCAATACAATGAGCAACGTCAGATGGCGTGGAAGAACAATAATCCGATCGAGCGTGATGCAAAGTTCTTCGGCAAGTCCTTTGACGATGTCATCAATGGCCTGAACTCAACGAGCTGCAGCTGAGCGATCCGGTAACGCCTTTGCGCTGTACCCGACAAACCCACCGTTGGCCATCGTCACGGTGGGTTTGTGCATTTTCATGCGGCGTTGGCGCAGATCATTTGATCAGCGGCACACCACTGAGCTTTTGCAACTCGTCGAAGTCGATGTCAGCGCAGATCTCTACCACTTTCAGGCCGTCGGACGTCACTTCCAGCACGGCCAGGTCGGTGTAGATGCGGCTGACGCAGCCGATGCCGGTCAGCGGGTAGGTGCACTCAGGCACGATCTTGCTTTCGCCGGACTTGGTCAGGTGGTCCATCATCACGAACACCTGGCGCGCGCCGGTGGCCAGGTCCATCGCGCCGCCTACGGCCGGGATCGAACCTTCGGCGCCGGTGTGCCAGTTGGCGAGGTCGCCCTTGACCGACACCTGGAAGGCGCCCAGTACGGCGATGTCCAGATGGCCGCCACGCATCATCGAGAAGGAGTCGGCGTGGTGGAAGAAAGCACCACCGGTGAGCAGGGTCACGTGCTGCTTGCCGGCGTTGATCAGGTCATCGTCTTCCTCGCCCGGCGCGGGGCTCGGGCCCATGCCCAGCAAGCCGTTTTCGCTGTGCAGGAACACTTCCTTGTCGCCCAGGTAGTTGGCCACCAGGGTCGGTGCGCCGATGCCCAGGTTTACATACGCGCCTTCCTGGATGTCTGCGGCCACGCGTTGGGCCATCTCGGTGCGGGAGAGCTTTTTGGTGATGGTCATGGCAGGCCTCAGACAGCGTTGGCGATCGAAGAAGCAGCAGCGCCGGTAACGGCGACCACGCGCTGCACGAAGATGCCCGGGGTGATGATGTGTTCCGGGTCCAGTTCGCCGAGTTCGACGATCTGGTCGACCTGAGCGATGGCGGTCTTGGCGGCCATGGCCATGATCGGGCCGAAGTTACGCGCGGCCTTGCGGTAGATCAGGTTGCCCCAGCGGTCACCCTTGTACGCCTTGATCAGCGCGAAGTCGGCGTGCAGCGGCATTTCCAGCACGTACTGGCGGCCATCGATCTCGCGGGTTTCCTTGCCTTCGGAGAGCAGAGTGCCGTAGCCGGTCGGCGAGAAGAATGCACCGATACCCGAGCCCGCTGCGCGGATGCGTTCGGCCAGGTTGCCTTGCGGCACCACTTCCAGCTCGATCTTGCCGGCCCGGTACAGTTCGTCGAAGACGTAGGAGTCGGACTGGCGCGGGAAGGAGCAGACCACCTTGCGCACGCTGCCTGCCTTGAGCAGGGCGGCCAGGCCAATCTCGCCATTGCCGGCGTTGTTGCTGATGATGGTCAGGTCGCGGGTACCGGTATCGATCAGAGCATCGATCAGCTCGGACGGCATGCCGGCAGTGCCAAAACCACCGACCATGATGGTCGACCCGTCGGTGATGCCTTCCACCGCGCTGGCGATGGACTCATAGGTTTTATTGATCAAAGCGAGCTCCTGGTTGTTCCTGGAGTATGGGTTGTGGGCCTGCCTGGCGCGCCCTTTGACATGGGGGCCAGTCAGCGCTTGGGAAATGTTTGCTGACTGTGCTAAGCGTGCCGCAAGATCGGGCACAAGTAGAGAGGGGGGAAGCGGATGGTGTGCGATTATCGAACTATTGTGCGATCTACGAGCGGTTGTTTGCATCGCGTAGTGGACGGTTTCCTGAGCGCTGGGCTCAGGGCACGCTGGGTGTGGAGGCAGCTGATCTTTCCGCGCTCAGGCGCAGTTCTGCGATATCGCGCTTTGGCGGTGTGCCGAACTGGCGCCCGTACTCGCGGCTGAACTGCGAGGGGCTTTCATAGCCGACCTTGAAGGCCGCGGTGGCGGCATCCAGATGCTCGTTTAGCATCAACCGTTTCGCTTCGTTCAACCTCAGCCACTTCTGGTACTGCAGGGGGCTCATAGCGGTCAGCTGACGAAAATGCTGGTGGAAGGTCGAGAGTCCCATCTGCACCTGGGAAGCCAGCTCGTCCACCCGCAGCGGCGCGGCGTAGTTCAGCTTCATCCAGTCGATGGCCTTGGCGATCCGGTGGCCCTTGCTGCCCACGGAGGCGATGTAGCGCAGGAGGGGGGCCTGGTCACTCAGCAGCAAACGATAGTGGATTTCCCGCTGAATGAGCGGCCAGAGCACAGGTATCGCGTCAGGCTCCTCGAGCAGCTCGATCAGGCGGCTGAAGCTCTCCAGTAACTTCGGGCCTAATTCACCCACTCCAGCGCTGGTGTGAAAGGACTGACCACTCACCGCCAAACGACCATCTTGTGCGATCAATTCCGCCAGTGTGCGCAGGTCGAGCTTGAATACCAGGCCGAGGCAAGGGGCTTGCTCGCTGGCCATCGTCACCGCCGAGTTAGCGGGGATGTTCAGCGAGGTGACCAGAAAGCGGCTCGTGTCGTAGGGGAAGACCTCGCTACCGATGACCATTTCCTTGGCGCCCTGTACCACCAGCACGACACTCGGCTCGACGATACAGGTAATCGGTGGGGCCGGTGCGTTACGTCGGTAGACGCTGAGATCTGCGATGTGTGTCGTGAAGTCGCCAGCTGTGGGCGCGTGTGCGCCTATTACCTCGCACAGCGTGGCCAGCGGGTTCGCAGGGGGGCGCGGTTGTGTGGTGGCAGGCATAGGAAGCTTCCGATCATCTTGTGGAAAACATTACGGTCGCGTTGCGTCATCTGTCCATGCCCAGCCGGTACGAGCTGGAGATTTAGGCAATAAAACTACCCGTTTACTCTACTGATGAAGCGGTTTGTGCGACGAAGATGGCTATAGGCGAGGTGGCCAGTGTGCTGAGCAGAGCATGCCCCTCGCACCATTTCCATTTCGAGCAGACAGGAATGAGTGCATGAAGTCTTTGTTCGTAGCGTTTGCCTTGATGGCCAGTTCACTCACTGCAGGAGCCGCCGATATGTCCCATGGAGCCGACAATTTCTATAAGAGTGACCTGGTATCACTCGAACGGGTTTCCTTCAAAAACCAGTTTCAGATGAATACGGTCGGGAACCTGTTCGTTCCTGAAAACCTGAAACCCAATACCCGTTATCCCGCCATCATCGTCGGCCATCCGATGGGCGCGGTTAAGGAACAAAGCGCGAACCTCTACGCCCAGAAGCTGGCAGAGCAGGGCTTCGTTACCCTGGCAATCGATCTATCGTTCTGGGGGGAAAGTGACGGGCGTCCGCGTAACCTGGTATCGCCGGACATCTATGCCGAAGACTTCAGTGCCGCGGTCGACTATCTCGGCGCTCAGGGTTTCGTTGATCGCAACCGCATCGGCGTGTTGGGCATCTGCGGCAGTGGCAGCTTTGCCATCAGTGCGGCGAAGATTGATCCTCGAATGAAAGCCATTGCCACGGTCAGCATGTACGACATGGGCGCCGCCAATCGCAACGGCCTCAAGCACGCGGTAACAGTCGAGCAACGCAAGAAAGCCATTGCTGAAGCAGCAGCTCAGCGTGATGTCGAGTTTGCCGGCGGTGACACCCTGTACACCAGTGGCACGGTCGACAAGCTGACCGAGCACTCCAATGCCATCGAACGCGAGTTTTACGACTTCTACCGCACGCCCCGGGGGGAGTTCACCCCCAAAGGGTTGTCGCCGCTTCTGACGACGCATCCCACGCTGACCAGTAATGTCCGTTTCATGAACTTCTACCCGTTCAATGACATCGAGACGATCTCGCCACGCCCAATGCTGTTCATCGCGGGAGAAGACGCACACTCCCGTGAGTTCAGTGAAGAGGCGTATCGCCTTGCCGGCGAACCCAAGGAACTGGTGATCGTACCGGGCGCTGGCCACGTCGATCTCTATGACCGCGTCGCATTGATTCCCTTCGGCAAGCTGACGTCGTTCTTTGGCGAACACCTCAAGTAACTGACGCCATCGCCAGGCCCAGCCTCTGCCCTGGGCCTGGGCACCTGCGTCTTTGAAATTGTTAAACCGAGATCCGTTATGAGCAGCCCTGCAATACACCTTCAACATACAAGCCGTCAGGTCTGGAGCGCTGTCCTGGCGATGTCGCTCTGTGCCTTCGCCCTGGTGGCTTCGGAGTTCCTGCCAGTGAGCTTGCTCACTCCGATAGCGTCCGATTTGTCACTGACCGAAGGCCAGGCTGGGCAGGCCATATCCATCTCGGGTTTCTTTGCCGTCATCACTAGCCTGATGCTGGCCCCCATGACCCAGGGGATCGACCGCAAGCCTGTCCTGCTGGCCACGACCGCGCTGATGCTGATTTCCGGGGGGATGGTGGCATTCGCCCCGAATTACCTGACATTGATGGTGGGGCGCGCCGTGCTAGGAGTCGCCATCGGTGGCTACTGGTCGATGTCCACCGCGGTGATGATGCGCATCGCCCCCGAACCGCTCGTTCCCAAGGCTATTGCCCTGATGCAGGGCGGTACCGCGTTGGCTACGGCAATCGCGGCACCGGTCGGAAGCTACCTGGGCGGCATGATTGGCTGGAGAGGGGCGTTCTTTTGCGTTCTGCCGCTAGCCGCCTTGGCGTTGATGTGGCAAGCCTTCACGCTGCCAGCGATGCCAAGCGAGCGCAACGCGGCGTCAGCAACCGGATCCCTGCGTTTGCTGGCAGACTCCAGGGTCGCCCTCGGCATGGCGGCAGTTGCATTCCTGTTCATGGGGCAGTTCACACTGTTCACCTATCTGCGGCCCTTCCTGGAAACGGTCACGCATGTGGACGTGCCCACGCTCTCGCTTCTGCTGCTGATAATCGGCGCCGCAGGGCTGGTCGGTACGATGGTAGTTGGCACGCTCGTTGGTCGACACCTGAACCGCGTTCTTCTGGGAGTACCGTTGATAATGACTGCCATCGCTTTCGCCGTGATCACGGTCGGTAGCTGGGTCGTTCCAGTCGCTGTTTTGCTCGGTATCTGGGGGCTGGTCTCCACCTGTGCTCCCGTGGGCTGGTTCACCTGGTTGGCCAAGGCATTGCCGCACCAGGCAGAGGCTGGAGGTGGCTTGATGGTCGCCGTGATTCAGTTGGCCATCACGGCGGGCGCAACTGCGGGCGGGGTGCTGTACGACGGATTCGGCCATCAAGCCACATTCCTGGCCAGCGGTGTATTTTTGCTGGCGGCAACCGCGCTAAGTGCTGTTACTAATCGAGCGTTGCCTGGTACAAGCCGTATACCCAATGGCACAAGCCAGTGAGACGCCCCCCGGCAGACGGCATGTGCATTGGGTAAACCCTGTCAGCTGATCAAGCAGGCCGAGAGTGGGCTCCCTGCGTCCTCTTTGACGCAATTTTGTTCTTCCGCCAGCCCCTAAGGTTCATGAGGCACAGCACGACCTGCAGCACGATCAAAGCCCACGCTTGAGCGTGCAAGCCCCAGACCGACCACAGCAGGTTGCTGGCGATGAAGCAGCAGAACCCCACTTTACGCCGGCCGGGACGGCGCGAGCCTATACACCAGGCTGCCAATACCGTGACAGCCATGGCAGGCCATTCCAACAAATCGATCCAGTCTTCCATCAGGCACAATCCCAATCGTTTCGCTGCTGTTCACACTCTGCGCAGGTACGCGAAACTCAGCCTGCCAACGCTTTGATCAACTGTTCATTGAAGGCGGGAATATCGTCCGGCTGGCGGCTGCTGATCAGGTTGCCATCCACCACTACCTGTTCATCCACCCACGTGCCGCCGGCGTTGCGAATATCATCCTGCAAGGTCTTGTAGCTGGTCATCCGCTTGCCTTTGGCCAACCCGCTCGATACCAGCAGCCAGGCACCGTGGCAGATGACAGCCAGCGGTCTGCCTGCTGCGTCGTGGCTTTTAACCAGCTTTTGCGCGCCGGGAATCAAGCGAATCGTGTCGGAGTTCTGAACGCCGCCGGGCAGCACCAGGGCATCGTAAAGATCGAGATGGGCACCCTCGAAAGTCGCGTCCACGGCGAATTCGTCGGCGGGCTTGTCATGGTTCCAGCCACGGACCGTACCTTCCTTTTCCCCCAGGATGTCGACCACCGCGCCGCTGTTTTCCAACGCCTCACGAGGGCCGGTCAGTTCCACCTGCTCGAAGCCGTCGGTGACCAGAAAGGCCACGCGCTTACCGTTCAGTTGTGCAGTCATCATTCATCTCCTTTACCGATAGACCTTAAATAGGGGCCCGCAATGGCGAGCAAAGTTCCTGCTCGTTGCTCGGTGGTGCGCTTAACGGCGCCTGCGTTGCGAGCGGGTGACGGCCAGCCCGGCGATGACCCCGAGGGCTGCCGCCACGACCCACAACGGCATGTGGTCTTTGCTGGATTTCCAGCCACCGTCCACGCTGCGTCGGCCACTCGGTGGCTCGAACAGGTTGCCGGAAGAAACCTCTACATTGGGGCTGCGGTTCAAGGCCCTGCGTGTCAGCCACCCTGAAACCAGCGCCAGGCGCGGAACGACGTAGCTCGCCAGATGAGCAAGGCGAGCGGCAGCGCCCACCGTGGTGTTGGCGCGTGGGGAGATGGCGGTAGCTACCATGGCCTTGGCTACCCGCTCCGGATCGTAGATCGGCCCGGGTGGCGTGAGCGCATGGCCGGTGTAATTGCCGCCATCCCTGAAGCCTGGGGTGTCCATGACCGCTGGATAAATGTCGCAGACGTGGATGTCGGGGAACTCCGTCAATTCTCCGCGCAGCGCTTCGGTCAGGCCGCGCAGGCCGAATTTGCTTGCCGAATAGGCCGCCGCGTAGGGCTGGGCAACCCAGCTTCCCAGTGACAGTGTGTTGATGAGGATGCCGCTGCGTTGGGCCTTGAAATAGGGAAGGGCCACGTGGGCCCCGCGCAGGTAACCGATCAGGTCGGTCTGAATGACCTGTTCATGTGCCTCCAGGGGCGTTTGCTCGAAGTTGCCCACCGCGCCAACGCCTGCGTTGTTGACCCAGATATCGATCCGGCCATGGCCAAATTCGGCCGCCTGCGTGGCCAGCGCTTGCACCTGATCGCTACGGGTGACGTCGGTAATGATTGCCACGGCGTCTGTTCCACAGTCGGTGCATTCGTCCAGCACGTCGAACAACGCCTGCTCATCGCGTGCGGCGAGCACCAGCCGCGCGCCTTTGCAAGCGAAGGCATGCGCGGCAGCCCTGCCTATACCACTCGATGCGCCAGTGATGACCACGACCTTGCCGCGCAACGGGCCCTTTACCGGTGCTGGAGCTTCAGGTTCGTCAGGTTGTGAGGCTTGCTCGATGTTGCCAGCCGTAGGTAGGAGGGTATCACTGGCTGCTATCTTCGAGAGCTGCAGTGCAGTGCCGTCGACCAGCACCAGCTTCATGCCCTCAATGGTGCCCGCCACCCGCTCCGGGAAGACCGGTTCACCTTGCGCATCCAGACTGTCATAGATGAACTTCGTCCCTTCGAGCCAGCCGACTGCCGTGAGCAGCTCGGGGCCAAGGTAGTACTTGCCGTCTTGAAAGAAGCCAGGGAACTGATGAGCGCGCTCGACGTTCTCCACGCAGTAGCGTTCGCCTGGTTTCATGCCTGTCGCCTGATCGATCATGGTAGAAACCCCTTCTCATGAATGCCTGCAATGTGTTGCGTGACTAAGGCAGCTGAATGCTGCAGAGGCAGCAAAGTTCAGAGGAGAGGGCAGGCGGTATCAGCTAACGGTTGCGCAGCGTGTGCAGTGCTGGAGACCAGACAGCATGGCTGCAGCGTTCACACGCGATCGAATCGTGCGACTGATGGTAGGCAGGAAAGCCACAGCCCACACAACAATAGAGGCCAGCCTGGGGCGGTGTTGTGTATTCCGGCCGATGCTCGAATGGAAGTACTGACAGGCCGGCCCTGGTGTCCTCCGGCCCATAGAAATACACGCTGAGTTCTCCGTCGGTTTCCAGCAGACCTAAACGTACCTGGCCCAAGTGCTCGACACCTCGCTGGCGTAGCTCCATGAAGAGCTCGTTCGACGAAATGTTCATATTGCGCAGCGAGTGGATTTCGTACATGCCGTCCTTCACTACTGTTATTGGCAATCCATCAATCAAGGCTTCGCAAGCCTTGCTTCGTTTCATGAGGAAGACGATACCCCGATACAGCAGCAGGAGCGTCAGGAACACCAGTCCCACCGGGAGCAGGGGAACATCCTCGTAGAAGGTCACATCGCCGGCAGCGGAGCCAAGGGTCAGAATGACGACCAGCTCGAAGCGGGAGAGCTGTTTGATCCCGCGTCGGCCACTGAATTTGAGAAAGAAGAATACAGCTGTAAAAGCCGCCAAGACCCTGAAGGCGACTTCCAGAAGAAAGGCGAGAGGCAGCTCGCCGAGGAGCATCCGTTGAAGGTCGAACGGTACCATTCGAGTTCCTCTCCTGCAGGTTGGTGGGTCAAAGGTTGACGGTACCTTGAGGCCATCATCACCCATCCCTACCTGAGACAACGTTAATGAGGATTGAGATCCCCACCGGGACTCCAGCGAAGAACTGTAGAACCCTCGGAAACTATACAAAATATTGAGACTGTATAGCTTTTCTGCCGATAGTCAGATTCAGTTCTCAATTCACGGACTTTCGATTGTCTGCCTGAACAGGTTCGCTATTTTAAGTATCTAGTAAGAAGGGCAGGCCGAATACCGAGGGAGGCTTTATGAGAACTCGAGGACATGTGTACTGGGACTGGGCAGACCCCAGTCTTCACAATCGCAGCCATGACGAAATTCTTGACGATGGAACTCACATCGACGTGCAAGTCCGGTTATCCCGCACCGGAAACACGCAGATGTTCATAGGCGTCTACGCACCCTCTGGGGCCGCGCTGCACGAAGAAGCTTTCGACTCTCGGCCTGGAGAGTCGATGACCCGGGCATTGGCCTGGGGTGTGGGACGTGCCCGCAAATTTGCTTGCGAACCATCGCTCCTCAAACCTGAGTCAGCTTCGGCGAGTGGAAGATGAACTACGCGCTGCCAATCCACGCGCGGGATTGTCGATTCAATTGCTGGCGCGCGATTTCCTTTTGCAGGTCTGACTGTAGTGCCGGCCATGATACGGACAGAGTTTTGAACGTACCGAATATTCAGGTAGTCCACCGTTACTCAAGAATGGGTAAAGGAGGTGACCATGCCTAAACAAGGCGAGCTTCGAGCAAGAGCTACAGTGCTTTGCTTTCGCAGCGGCAGGCTATTGCTGGTGCGCCGCAAATCGCGCAAATGGAATTTCCCGGGGGGCGGCGTCAAACCGCACGAGCTTCCCCACAATGCGGCCATTCGCGAACTCCATGAGGAAACAGGTATTCACCGCCGGCGTCTGGTAGCACTGTGCACTGTCCGTGCGGGTCGTATTGTCCATCACATCTTCACATTGCAGATCGATGAACAAGACCACCCTGTGCCGGGAAACGAAATCGTGGCGTGCAAGTGGGTGCCGCGCGACAAGTTGGCACCGTCCCGCCTCAAGCCTTCAGCTGCCGAACTGCTGGCACGCCAGCTTCCGGCCTTGATCGCCTGACCCGATTCATGGGCTTGAACGACTGTTCGAATCGTTGGCTGTCGGAAGGGCAGCCGGGGCATGATCGTGTTGGCCGGTCGGGTCGGTGATCTGGATGATATTGCCATGCTGCCAGCCATCCGCTGCGGGATCGGCTGGAGGAATGGGGATGTCGGCGCGTAGGGCCTTGCTTTTGCGCATATCCAGCTGCAATCGCTGATTGCGTTGGCGAACCATGGCGGGGTCGGCTTGGCCATCTGCAGTGAACCCCATCATCAACTGCGGCACACCAAGGGGCAGTCGCTTGCCTTGATCGGTGTGCCAGGTATGCCACGTCTTGCCATAGGTATGGGCCAAGCGTTTCATCAAGGCATGCTCGGCGCTCGCGGGTATCGCGGGTGCGCTCAACTGGCCGGAGGATACCTCATAGCCATGGCTGTGCCACATGGGCTTTTCAGCGGCAGGCAGTTTGGCGAACAGGCTGGCGTCAATGATGTACTCGACGCCCATGATCTTGGCAGCCTGGGTATTGCCGTCGTAAATCACGCATTGAATGACGTCTTCGTTGAGAATCGCGCAGTAGTGATGAGCCTCCATTTGGGCGTCCGGCTGACCGTTATAAAAATGAAACCCGTTGAGGTAGGCGTTGAGCGCATCAATCGGGGGCTTGGCCTGAAGCACCGCAGCGCCTGCTTCGAGCAATTGAGTGCCAGTCGTTGCAGGCCTACCTGGTGCCTCTACGGGGGATTTGGTAGTGGCAGCGCTGCAGCCCCATAGACCAAGGCCACAAGCAACCGGTAACACAGCGTAAAAGGCTCTGAGTGCGCGCATGGAACATTTCCCAGGGGACAGGTGATCAGCCATCAGACTGCTCTTCAGGTGGTACCTGATCATCAGGCCAATCAGGCGCCTGATCGTCCGGGCCAGGCTTGGGAGCTGGCTCACCCGGGTTCTGAGGGACTTCATCGACATACGGGTCGGGTTGGTTGGAAGCTGCCATGTCGTGGCTCCTGTGCGGTGGGGTTGCCTCTGGTTAGGCAGCGATACCCCAGGCCTGTTCCATTTGATTGCCGGTAGATCCAGGGCGACCGACGCGCAGGCCACCGGTTGTCACTTTTAGCGATCATTTCCGGTGTCCGTTCAGTCAATCGTAAAAATCCCAGGCATTCGGTGACTGAATGGACGCAATCAATAGCAATAGCAATGATCTGTCGACGCGCAGCCATGTGGTTCGACAGTTGATATTGGTGTTTTCCGGGCTGCTGATGCTAGTGCTGATCGTAGGGTTGGTGTCCCTCTATCGAATCGCGGGGTCACTGGATCATCGCGAAAAGGCGCAAAGCCGTTTTCATGCTGAATCTGCAATGAACCAGCTACAAAAAAATGAGCGCAGCTATGTACTTACCCATGCGATCTGGCAATCGGCATTTGATCACCTGGGTCGCGAAGCCGATGTGCAGTGGGCTTTTGATGAGGACAACGTGGGCCCCACGCTGTATACCGCGGATGGTTATACGGCCGTGTTCGTATTAGATGGCAATGGCACCCCTTATGCCATGGTCAATGGCCAATTGAGCGGTGAAGGCTTCGCTCGCTACAGCCTTCAGGCAGACAGGATCATCAGCCAGGCGCGGCAGGTTGCTGCCAAGCAACAAGCCGCCTCAGGTTACTTCCGGTTCGGTGAGCAACCAGCGATTTTCGCCGCTGCGGTCATTCAGCCGCCTTCTATGCCGCATCATCTACCCGCTCCCAGCGCAGTTATGGTGTTTGTCAGGGTGCTCGATGCCAGCGTGCTCGAACCTTTGGGCCGTGCTGCTGGGCTGTCTGGCCTCGCCGTCACCGATCTGAACACCGGTGACGAGGCGAGGGGAGCCCTGCCACTGGAAGGCAGCGCTCATATTCTGACGTGGAACATCGTACGGCCGGGCAGTGAGCTGATTTCTACGGTGGTGCCAGCGCTAGCGTTAGCAGTCGTGCTCATTGGCGTATTGGTGACGCTGTTCGCCCGTTATGCCATGCGCGCCAGCACGGGTATCGACCGCAGCCACCAGCAGCTTGCCGCCTCCAAAGCGGCGCTGGAAACCAGCGAGGAGCGGTTCAGGGCTGTGGCCGAAGCTTCATCCGACTGGATATGGGAGACCGATGCCGATTTGCATCTGATCTACCTGTCGGCTCGATTTGCCGAGCTAACCGGGCACCCGGCAGGCGCTTGGCTGCATCGACCGATTACCGAACTGCTCGATTGCGATACCGCGCACCTGGAACATTGGCTGCACGGCTTGGCCGCCAGCCACGCTACGGGCAGCTTGCGCTGCCAATACCATGACCACCTCGGGCAGCAGCGTATTTGTCGCATTGCGGCACGGGCAAGTATCGATCATGGCCACTGTAAAGGGTTTCGTGGAACCTGCAGCGATATCACCGACGAAGTCGCCGCTCATGCCCAGATCCAGCACCTGTCGCTGCACGACGCCCTTACAGGGCTGCCCAACCGCAACAAACTTTTCCGATTTCTGGAACAGGCTGCACAGGGCGCTTCGCCACAGGCCGTAGCGCTGATTTTGCTGGACCTTGATAACTTCAAGCCCATCAATGACAGCCTTGGCCACCCGACCGGCGACGCGGTGCTCATTGAGGTGGCGAGGCGCCTTGATGAAATAACGCGAGAAAGTGACCTGGTGGCCCGTCTTGGAGGGGACGAATTCATCATCGTGCTCTCACGTCCCGGACAGCGAACAGAAGTGGATGGCTTCTGTGCCCGAGTGGTGGAGTCACTGCAACGACCTATTCTGGCGGAGGGCCATTGCGTTCAGGTCGGTGTCAGCCTCGGCGTAGCTCTTTCAGCTGATTATCCTGGCACTGCAAGTGACTTGATCCGATATGCAGACATCGCGCTATACGGCGCAAAGTCTGCTGGCAAGCATACCTGGCGCTACTTTTCTGCGCAGATGAACGAAGCGCTGCTGGAGAAACGCATGCTCGAACGGGAGCTGCGCGAAGGCATCGGCCGTGACGAGCTCGTGCTGCATTTCCAGCCGCGCTACAAGGTCGACGGTACGACGGTTGCCTCGGCGGAAGCGCTGGTGCGTTGGCAGCATCCGCGCAAGGGCTTGCTGCGCCCGGATCGATTCATTGCCTTGGCCGAGGAATCCGATCTGATCGTGCAGTTGGGTAACTGGGTCCTCCACGAAGCATGTGCCAAGGCCAAGACGTGGCCAATGGAGATCATGGTCTCGGTCAACATGTCGCCGGCCCAGTTCAGCCGCAGTGACGTAGTGCGTGATGTTGCCGAGGCGTTGCGACATACAGGGTTACCTGCCCATCGCCTGGAATTGGAGATCACCGAAAATGTGATGCTCAATGACGTCGAAGGTGCCCTGCAGACCATGAACGCGTTAAAGGAACTGGGGGTTCGCTTGAACATGGATGACTTTGGTACCGGTTATTCTTCCTTGGGCTACCTGCGAACTTATCCGTTCGACAGCATCAAGATAGACAAACGTTTCGTTCAATCTTTGGGCAAGAGCGCAAGTGACCGCAGTGTGGTTCAGGCGATCATCAACCTGGGCAATGCGATGGGCATGACGGTCACCGCCGAGGGCGTTGAGACCGCTGAGCAACTGGCGCTGCTCAGTGATGACCGGTGCCATGAAGTGCAAGGTTTCTTGCTCAGCAGACCGGTCGACCACGAAGTGCTGGTGCGGCTCATGGTTGCAAGTCAATCTAATGCTTAGATACCCACTCCTTCTTCACCCGTAACCTCGGAGAATTGAAGCGATGGCCAAGTACCTTTATTTGATCAGCTATATCCTCGACAACCAGCCTGGCACTTGCGAGTGTCGCAGCGACGAAGAAGACCTGAGCAGGGAGGCCGCTCGTGAGTACCTGCAGGGGCTTCATCGCAACGAAGCGTCTTCGTTCTCTGATGTGCAGGTACAGCGCCTGGAGCATGACCATGAGCCCGGCACGTCGCCGGGCCATTACCAACAGCCTTGAACCGAACCAGCTTCCCGCAGCAGGCCCAGGCATCAGCGCGTGCACCAGCACGCCTGCTGGAGTATCTGCTGCGGCCCGATCAGTCCTGAGGGATTATCGAAATCTTGCCGTTGCGTTCGACGATGGCAAATTTGATCTTGGCTACAGTTTCTATGCCCTGGCTGTCGCGAGCAGACTCAAGTATGTCGTCTTCTGTCAGCCGCGCTTTACGCATGCGGTGATGAAGAAAGCGTCCTTGTTCGACCACCAGCGTAGCGTGCCCGTCTAGCAGTCGCGCCAGCCGTTTGGAATTGAGCTTGGCCAGCGACAAGCCGACATCTAGCGCGATCAAGGTGGCGATGACCAGCATGGCGTTGGTGAAGGAGAAGTCATCGCCCAGTAAAGCCTGCTGAGTCGCTTCGCCAATTATCAGCAGCAACACGAAGTCAAAAGTGGTCAAGTCCGCCAGTGAACGCCGGCCAGCCACGCGAAACAGCAACATCAGAGCGAGGTACATGCCTGCCGCGCGAAGAATGGAGTCCATGGTCGCTCCTACGGATAAAGGAAGGTAGAGAAATGCACCGCGCTTTGCGGGCCGGCGCTGACGATCCCTTCAAGGGGGCCGACGTGTTCGCTGCGCAAGGTGAGGTAGAGCGTGGCCACTCCATCCTTGCTGGTGCCCAACTGCAGCAGCAGCGACTCGCCGTGCGAGAGCGACTTCTGCGGTTGTGGTTGCAGCATTTCGATACTCGCTTCGCGCAGCAAGTCGCCCCCGAGCAGTATCATCACCGGCTGCCCGGCAATCCCGTGAACAGTGATGCGCACGTTTTCAGATGTACCGCTGCGGCTGAGCCGCTGATACGCCACTGCCACTCGCCCATCTGTACTCACGAGTTGGGCATCACTGAGCGGGCCATTGCCGAACAGCCCCGCAAGCGCCATCAGCACGATCAACACCAGCGCATACCAGCCGACCCGTTCGAAGCGCCACACGCGTTGCTGCATAGGCATGTCTTCCTCGACGGGATGACGCCTGGAAACGCGCTCATCGTCGTTCATGGTGGTGCCCTCACGCGCGCTCACCGCGAAGCCAGCGCTGGTGATAATGCGCCAGACGCGTCAACCCGTAGAGCGCCCCCTCACGCATGACATCGGCGCGCTCACCAAAAAACCGTTGGCTGCGGGTGAACACCGCCAATGGCTCACCCGCAAATGCCCAGGCGAAACAAAGGGTGCCAGGCGCGATACCGTCATGAGGTTCCGGCCCGCTGATGCCGGTGGTGGCGATAGCAACGGTCGCGTCGCTGTGCCCGAGCGCGCCCAAGGCCATTTCCCGAGCGACCGCTTCGCTGGTCAATCCGTAGCGCTCGATGGTTTTCGGGCTCACGCCGAGCAGGCGCTGCTTGGCACTGGGTGAGTAGACTACATAGCCGCTTTCCAGCACCTCTCCGGTCCCCGGTAACGTGGCCAGCAGGGCGATCATCGTGCCAGCCGTACATGATTCGGCGGTAGTCAGCAGCAATTTGTGCGACTTGAGGTATTCAAGCGTTTCGGACATGGGAGCGGTAGCCATTGCGCAGCTCTCGTTGCTGTTTTTCGGTGGACGTGCTGGATGCGATGTTGGTTCATTGCCGATGGCCTCCGCTTATCCCGACCGCACAACATCGTCTGAACTTTGCCACACGCGATGGCTTCTTTTGAGTAAGGGCTGTGATGTACGCGAAGACGGTGCGGCCTGTTCCCCAAGCAGAGGAGAGGCGATCATGACTGAGCCTGTGACATATTTCTGGATTGCGGTGGCGGCGATCATCCTGCTGGTTGATCTATGGGCGATCGTCAGCGTGTTTCGTAGCGACAAGTCCGATGTGACGAAGGCAATGTGGGCGTTGCTGCTGCTGGCGCTGCCAATTATCGGCCTGGCTATCTGGGGTGTACTTGGGCCGCGGGGCATCAAGCGCGGTACGGGGCCATCCTCACCTGAACACAGCAAGGGATAGCACCAAGCATTCCAAACTCATCCAGGTACTTGGATTTTTCACGTAACGAACTGCACTCGCATTTCATTACCCGCTGGGTAAAAACTGCCGAGCGCTTAGAGCTACTCAAGACGGCCATCGTAAGATGCAGGCAGTTCAGCGGAAGAATGGCTTGAGCGGATGGTTATTTGCGCACAAAAGAAAGCCCGCTGCTAGGCGGGCAAGGTCTATCACACGTAGGGGTAGCTTCAGGCTCGCTCAAGCCCCGTGAAAATTAAGTGAAAGAAAAGTCCCCGCAATGTGATGCCCGATAAACAACGGCTCGGTTTACAGGGCAGCTGAAGATGAGGCGACCAAATCACTGAAAACCTCATCCGGCACGCCAAACACCACTGTCACGCTGCTCTTCTTACAGTCACCTGCAGGCAAAGGCCTTTGCCCCGAAAGGTTTTGATCTCGACCGGCGCGTCCAATGTCTTCAGCAGCTTTCTCAGATAACAAATCTGCACGTCGATGATCTTGGTACCAGGATCGAACTGGTACCCCCAGATTTCTCTGTAAATCGTCGGTCTGCTCACGACATGCCCTTGGTTGCGCAAAAGCAATGTCAAAATCCGGCTGGGCGTAGCTTTGACGGGGAAGTGAAGCTGATTGAAGCTCACCACACGGCGGCTGACGTCCACCGTCAGCATCTTAGCTGGCGCCGTAAAGATTGGCAGACCATCGGCAAATCACGCTTCTTGCCCGAACAGCAGGGGAACATTACATGACGCACTCAGCCGCTGCATGTAACCGAGCACCTGTGCCGGAAATGCTATCTGTTGGACGATGGACAGCGATCGCAACACAGGCCAGAGGGTAATGTCGTTGATTCCAAGTGTCGCTCTATCTGCTACCAATGGCGCCAGGGCATCAAGCAGGGGTTGCATTTCAGCGGCCAGTTTCGGCGTTTGCTCCCGTAGCACCTCCAAATCACCGAAGGCTTGCTCTTCCCGCCGGCGGTAAGCCTCCCTCGCGGTTGGCGTGGCGATCTCCGCAAACTGCCCGTTTACGAACCGTGGAATAAAAAGTTTGAGCGCTGTCGGCCAAGCTTCCTTGACCCATGCGTCGAGTGCGCGATCTTGGGGTGCGACCAGGGCGGGTGGGCCGATGCCGTCCAGATACCGAACAATGTCCAGGCTCTCGCCGATGTGACTGCCATCCTCCTTCTGCAGGATCGGCACGGCTTTCTTGCCGATCAGGCGGGTAGGTGTCTCAGCATCACCCTCCATGATGACTTCAAGCCTTACCGGAAGACGCTTGAGCCCAACGATCATGCGGGCGCGCGTACAGAAGGGGCAGTGTTCGTAGATATAAAGTTTCATCACGTCGATCCTCGCTCCTAGAGCCAATACCGAGGCGGGCACTCAGAACTGCACTGAGCGCGTCAGGCCGCCATCGACCAGAAGGTTGGTACCGGTTGTGAAACTTGCCGCGGGACTGGCCAGGAACACCACCGCTTTAGCGACCTCTTCCGGAGTAGCCATACGCCCCATCGGGTTTTCGGCCAGGCATTTGGCGAAGGTATCGGGTTGTTCTCGTTCGATATCTCCCCACACGCCTTCCGGGAAATACACATTGCCTGGAGAAACGGAGTTAACGCGGATGCCCTCATGGGCATGGCGCACCGAGAGGGTCTTGCCGTAGTGAAGCAAGGCTGCCTTCAGAACGCCATAGGGTTCTGCGAACATATCGACCTCGCGGCCCGAGACGCTCGAGATGAGCACGACCGCTGCCGCTTGTGATTGACGAAGAGCGGGCAGGGCGGCTTTGACCATCGTTGCACTGCCCAACAGGTCGGTGTCGAAGGCTCGCCGCCAGGTCTCCAGGTCATCACCCCCAGCCAAAGCACTGACGTTGGGCACGACGATATCCAGCCCGCCCATATGCTGCGCTGCTTCATTGACCCAGGCCCGAACATGCTCGGGCTGGGTAACATCCACCGCAGTGCCCCAAGCGCGCTCGCCAAACTCGAACTGCGCGCTCTGAACGCCTGTTTGCCCCCGAGCACAGAATGCCACTTGGGCGCCTTCCTCGAGAAACAACTGCACGATAGCTCGGCCAATGCCTCGGGAGGCGCCGCTGACCAGCACCCGCTTACCCTGCAAGCCTAAATCCATGTTCAATCTCCTTTAACGATTTTGGCGAAGCGGGGCCTGAACAGGCCCCGCCTTGGCGATTACTTGCGCAGCTTGTATGCGATGATTTCGTCGCTGGTTCCGGTTTCCATGAAGGCATGCCCGGAAGCAGAGACAAGGACATACTGCTCACCGTCGACTTCATAGGAAATCGGGTTTGCCTGGGCACCCACCGTCAGCACATCCTCCCACAGCACCTCACCGGTCGTAGTATCAATGGCACGGAACAGGTTATCGGTTGCCGCCCCGACGAACGTCAATCCACCCGCAGTCACCACAGTTCCGCCGTTGTTCGGCAAGCCGATGTTCAGCGGCAAATGCGATGGGATGCCGAATGGCCCGTTGCGGCGCGCGGTACCCAGCGGCTCGTCCCAAACGGTCTTGCCTGTGTCGAGGCTGATCGCGCGGATTCCACCATAGGGCGGTGCCGAGCATGGGACGCCGGTACCCCAGTTGCGCCAACCCGCATTCACGCTGATCGCGTATGGGGCGTTGACTTGCGGGTAGGTCGAGGCACCGCCTTCGCCTTTGCCTGACTTGCTGCCTGCTTTGTTCAAGGCGGTTTCATCGGGCTTCGGCGCGTAGATGGGTTTGAGCCCCATCTTGTCGGCCTGCTCGCGCGGTATCAGCTGGTTCAGGTTAGGAATGTCGTTGTAGTTGGCAATCAGCAGTCGGCGTACCGGGTCAATGGCTACCGACCCCCAATCCGACCCCCCGTTGTAGCCGGGGTACTGAATCCAGGGACGATCCACTGACGGTGGGGTCAGGTAGCCCTCGTAGTTGGCCTGACGGAACTGGATACGGCACATCAGTTGGTCAAGCGGCGAGAAGCCCCACATGTCCGCTTCTGTTTTCGGTGCCTTGCGCAGGGTGTGCCATTCGGAGGTAGGCTGGGTATCAGCCAAAAACGCCGGCTCCACCGATCCCCCTTTAGGCGCCTTGACCTCACCGATCGGAATCAGCGGCTCGCCGGTGGCACGATCCAGGATGTAGATGTCACCTTGCTTGGTCGGCAGCAACACCGCGGGTACCGGCTTACCGTCTTTGCCCGGGTAATCAAGCATCGTCGGCTGGCTGCCCAGATCGTAATCCCACACATCGTGCCGGATGGTCTGGAAGTGCCAGACGTCCTTGCCGGTCTTCACGTCCACGGCCACGAGCGAGGTCGAATATTTGTTCTCGGCCTCACTGCGGTTGGAGCCGTAATAATCGATCGAGGAGTTGCTGATCGGCAGATAGACATAACCGAGCTGCTCATCGCCCACCGCCGCCGTCCACATGTTCGGCGTGCCGCGGGTGTAAGTGCTGCCTTCGGCAGGGCCATGGACATTGTCCGGGTTACCCAGGTCCCACGCCCAAGCCATTTTGCCGGTGACCGCATCGTAGCCACGAATCACGCCCGATGGAGCATCCTCATCCTGACCATCACGGATCTGCGCGCCGGTGACTACGACACCGTTCACGATGGTCGGCGGCGCGGTCACCGCGTACCAGCCAGGAACCTTTTTGCCCAAACCTTCCCAGAGATCGACAGTGCCGTTCTGGCCAAAGTCCTTGCAGGGCTCACCGGTGCCGAGGTCGACTGCTACCAGCCGGGCATCCAGGGTGGTCTCAACCACTCGGCTGCGGCACTGAGCCGTTTCGGGTAGCTGCGGTGCGGTATACACCGCCACGCCCCGGCAGGCTGCCGCGTGAGGAATGGCCTGATCCGGTACGCCCGGATCGTGACGCCAATTCTCTTTACCGGTTGCCGCATTGATCGAAATCAGGATGTTTTTGGCAGAGCACATCAGCAGATCGTTGCCGACCTTAACTGGCGTAGTTTCAGGAGAATAACGGCTCCCAGGATTCGGTAGATCCCGGGTGTGGTACACGAACGCACGCTCCAGGCGACCGACGTTCTCTGGAGTGATCTGCTTGAGGGGGCTGAAGCGCTGGGCGTTATGATCGCCCCCGTAGAATGGCCAGTCGCTACCTACCTGGGGAATTTCCTGAGCCTTCGCGAACTGCATCTGGAGCGCGCAAGAAATCGCGAGGGCGAGGGCGCCCCCGTATTTGACGGATGTGAACATTACTAACCTCGTTACGCAGCAGTGCGGGTAGTGCGGCGTAGCGCCGGAGATACGATCAGGATCAAAAACAGGATGACGGTCATGGCCACCAGGCGTGGCACCAGGCCCCACCAGTTGAGGCCGACTTCCCAAAGCGCCCAGATCACCGTCAATACCCATATGAGAGCAAACAGGTAAGGGGCGCTGCGGCGTTGACGCCATATAAGGATGGCGCTCAGTACACAACCTGCACCTGTCAGGCCGTAATACCAGCTGCCACCTAGCGCGATCAGCCAGACCCCACCCCCGAACAGAGCCAGGCCAAATACTCCAAGGGTCAACGCCAGCAGAGCAATTGCCAGGCGCCATTTACTGCCGGTACGTAAGTCAGGCTGCGCCTGGAGCTTGCTGGGGGACACGCTACTACGTTGATTCATGACGCTACTGCTTCCTTCATTTACAAGTAATTCAAGCCATGGCCTGTCGACCAGGCGTGGCTATCCCGATCGGGCGACGGGTACAGAACATCGACAGGACGGCGCCAACAACCAACAGCGCGCCTACCACTACGAAAGCCAGGGCAAAGCTCCCCGATCCCGCCACCACGTAGCCGGTCACGATCGGAGCCAGCAGGCCAAAGAGATTGCCGACGGCAGTGATGAAGCCCGCGTCGGTGCCAACATCGTCTTCCGAGCGCACCAGATCGTTCACCAGTGAGAGGTTCAACGAGATCGCCGATGCGCACGTCGCCAATGACAGCGTGATCACAAAAAGAATGGCCCAGGTGCTGTCGATCGCCGGTACCAGGAAGATCACCGAGGATGCGAGCAACACGCTGGCCACCACCAGGCGGCGTTGGCCCGTCTCGGCAGCGCCGGGGCGCATGGCCTTGTCACTCAGGCGGCCAATGACGATGGCAAGGATGGCCGCGCCCAGGTATGGGATGGCGGTATAAAGGCCACTCGACATAACCGTCAGGCCTTTCTCGGCCTGCAGGTAGCTCGGCAGCCAGGTGAGAAAGAAGTAGGTCGCGTAGACGGCACAGCCGTGCGAGAGCGCGATTGCCCACATGCTGCTCGAACGGGCTAAGCCCTTGAGACCCAGCGATACCGATTTTTCCGGACCATCAGCGGATCGCGTGCCACCCTCGGCGATTTCAGCGCGCTCGACATCGTCCAACCAAGGCGCTTTTGACGGGTGGCTGTACCATTTCAACCAAGCCGCCAACCAGATGAAGCCCAATGCACCGGCAACGACGAAGGCGATGCGCCATCCGAAGGCACTGATCAACCAGCCAAAACCGATGGCGCCGATGGCAGGGCCGACCAGGCTACCGCTATGGAATACAGCGGTGGCCAAACCACGTTCATTGAGCGGCATCCATTCACGAATGACCCGGGCGCCAGCGGGGTAGGTAGTCGCTTCGCCCATACCCATGATGAGCCGGCAACTGAGTAACGAGATGAAACCCGTCGACAATGCCGTGCAGGCTGTGGCCACCGACCAGACGCCGATGCCGTAGCCATTGACCTTTTTCGGGCCGAACCTGCCTACGAGATACCCCATGGGAATGAGTGCAAGAAAGTACAGCCAGACGAAGGACGAGAACAGATAGCCCATCGCGACCGGCGAGATATCGAATTCTTCCTTGAGAACTTTGGACGCCACCGAGAGCGAAACGCGGTCGACATAGTTGATCAATGTCAAAGTGAAGAGAAACGCGTAGATCCATACGCGTTTTTTCTTAAGAAAATGGTTGTCTTTTTGCATCGCCATCACCTTGTAGTTATTGGGACGATCCAGGGAAGAAAAGAGTGGTTTCCAGCTCGAAGGGCCACTCACTTCACTCGGGCAGCGTCTATCGCGAAGTGAGCGGGGTCGCACTACACGAGCGTGCCGTCAGGCCAGCCAACGCTGAATGTTTGCAACCATGACGTCTTTGGAGATGCCGTAACGGTCGTGCAGCGTCGGCAACGCACCGGCATCGAGGAACTGATCTGGCAGCGCCACATGGCGAACCTCCGGTTGAACACGGGCTTGCAGCAAGGTCATGGCGATGGCTTCACCCAGGCCGCCAATCTGCGTGTGGTTTTCCGCAATCACCACCAACCGGCCTTCACGACGGCATTGTTCAATGATGGCCTGGACATCGAGTGGCTTGATTGTCGGCACGTGCAGGACAGCTGTGCCGATCTTGCTCTTGATCAGTTCATCAGCGACTTCCAGGGCACGCATGGTCATCAGGCCCGAGGAAATGATCAGCACATCATTACCGTCTCGTAGCAAGCGGGCTTTGCCGAGCTCAAATTTGTAGTCGTATTCGTCGAGTATCAGCGGTACGCGCCCGCGGGGGAGGCGCATGTAGACAGGGCCATCGTGCTCGGCTATTGCGGCAACGCACTGTTCAGTTTCCAGCGCATCACATGGGTCAATAACCATCATCTGAGGAATGGCTCGCATCATCGCCAGGTCTTCCGTGGCCTGGTGACTTGGGCCATAACCAGTCGTGAGCCCCGGCAGGGCCGCGCAGATCTTCACGTTCAGATTTTCTTCTGCGATCACCTGGTGGATGAAGTCATAGGCGCGACGGGTGGCAAACACCGCATAAGTGGTGGCGAAGGGTACAAAGCCCTCCTTGGCCATACCGCCCGCAGCAGCCATGAGCAACTGTTCAGCCATACCCATCTGCAGGAAGCGCTCCGGGTAGCGCTGTGCAAAGATATGCATGTCAGTGTATTTGGCAAGATCTGCTGTCATGCCCACGACGCGTGGATTCTTCTGGCCTGCCTTCACCAAAGCATGGCCGAACGGGGCAGGGGTAGTACGCTGCCCTTCAGTGGCGATGGAGGCGATCATGGACGAGGTGGTGAGTTTCGGTTTTGCAGCGCAAGCGTTGGTCATTGTGGGCTCCGGGTCGCGTAGATCTCGTCGAGGTTGGCAAGTGCTTGCTGCCACTCTTCGGGCTCGACCCGGATGAAGTGGTTCTTGTCACGCTGCTCCAGGAAGGGCACGCCCTTACCCATCAGGGTGTCGAAGAGAATCACCCGAGGTTTATCACCGGGTACCGCCCGTGCGGCATCGAAGGCAGAGATCACGGCCCGCAAGTCATTACCGTCGACACGTTGCACGTGCCAACCGAACGCCGCCCATTTGTCGATAAGCGGCTCGAACTGGAGGATGTCGTGGGACGGGCCGTCCGCTTGCTGGCGGTTGATGTCCACCAGGTTGATGAGGTTACCCAGCTTGTGATGCGAGGCCGACATGGCTGCCTCCCATACCGCACCCTCGTCCAGTTCGCCATCGGACATCGAGTTGTAGACGAACGCAGCGTTGCCCTTTAAGCGCAGGCCCAGCGCCTGGCCGACGGCAATGGCCAACCCCTGGCCGAGGGAGCCGCCAGAAATTTCCATGCCGGGTGTGTAGGTGGCCATGCCGGACATTGGCAAGCGGCTGTCGTCGCAGCCATAGGTTTCCAGCTCATCTTCCGGCAGAACCCCGGCTTCCAGCAGGGCGGCATACAGCGCGATCGCGTAGTGCCCATGGGAAAGCAGGAAACGGTCACGGCCTTCCCATTCAGGTTGATCTGCGCGGATGTTCATGGCGTGGCAGTAGGCGACAGCCAGTACGTCGGCCCAGCCCAGCGCCTGGCCGACATAACCTTGGCCCTGTACTTCACCCATGCGCAGGGCGAAACGTCGGATTCGCCAGGCATGGGTCGACATCCGGGCAAAGTGCTCATTGCGACTCTCGGTCATATTATTCTCCATTGGTGACCAGCGATCCGGGGTTACTGACGCAGCGAATTCATCAGTAACCAGCCGAATTGAGTTACCCCGAGATGATCATGTAAAAATACAGGCTCGACAAAAGGTTTAAATTCGCCAGTCAATGAATTGGATTCATCAATGAAGATCTTTAAAAAGGTACCTCTCTCAGCCCTGAGGGTTTTCGAAGCGGCGGGGCGTACCTGCTCTTTCGTGGAGGCAGCGAAAGAGCTGGATCTCTCCTCAAGCGCAGTCAGCCATGCAATACGCAAACTGGAAGTTGCAGCAGGGGTATCGCTGTTCACCCGCAGTACGCGTCACACGGCGCTGACGTCTGAGGGCTCCATGCTGCTGGATCATGTTCAACGGGGTTTCGAGGAGATGAGCCGTGGGTTGGCGATTGCGACCAATGAGCCCGCAGTGCCGCTGCGCCTTCACGTTGCCCCGACGTTCGCCAGTCAGTGGTTGGTGCCTCGCCTGGCGGGCTTCCTGCACGGTCATCCCGGCATCGACCTGCGCATCTCCGCCAGTACTGACTACGCGCGGTTCGACAACGATGATTTCGACCTGGACATCGTTTACGGCGAGCCCAGGCCTTCGTCACACGAAAAGACCCCACTGCGGATCGAAGAGCTGACGCCGCTGTGCAGCCCTGAGGTTGCCAGGCATCTTCGTTCACCGCAGGACTTGTATTCGCTGTTCCTGATCCAGAGCGACGGGCAGTCAGTGCAGTGGAAAGGCTGGTTCGCGGCCAACGGCATGCAGCCACCGAAAAGCTACGGCTTGGCGTTCGATCGAAGCTCCATGAGTATTTCAGCGGCGGCTGGCGGCCTGGGGGTGGTGCTCGAATCTGACTTGTTAGCTGAGCAGGAGCTGGCCAGCGGTCAGCTGGTCAGCCCGCTTCGTCATGTCAGCAACAGTGTCCGCTACGTTGGCCACTATCTCGTGCACCCTCGGCGGCATCGACAACCGCATGCAGTGACTCAGTTCAAGCAATGGCTGTTCAAAGAGTTGGCTGTGCAGTGAAGAGGAGGGGCAGGCGAAGTCTTCTTCATCGATCTTGCGGTGAGCATCTGCTGTCCGCGCCAATGCTAAGCGGGTGTGCACCGTGAGTGGTAATGAAAACTTCCGGTGAGGGGTCAGCAAGCGAAGAGCGAACATACACGATTTAACATAATATGCATTATGCGCATCTTCGTATGGAGCTTCCGGGCCCGTGGTGGCCAGAATTGTAGCCAGGTGCACGGCCCCGGCTCGCCGCTGGTAACCAAATTCCCGTAAACCTGGACGAAATCCACGACCAATGTTTGCAACATCCGTGCGGCACGGCATGAAGCGCTTCAACTGATCGTGCACGTCACGGCGTTATCTACCACCACCAATCAATGATAGAAAGAACATAGATCCGCCCAACACAATCAGCCCCGCAGCGCAGCTATGCACAATGAAGGTGTCGTATGTAGGCCCCTTGGATTTCCACGGCCTGGCCCATCCGGCATAAACCAGCAAAAGGACGATCGCGATCAGTTCAGCTTGCGCAGTCATGAACCATACATTCGCAAACGCCATACCCGCTGATAACGATTTTTCGTGGCCCAGCAAAATAGTAAATAAGCTGGCTACACCGAGCGGCAACCAGATAGCTATCCCAGCGGCCACCAGCAGGCAACGCTGCCCGAGGTGTGTTAATCGATGTGCGGTGGTGCTCATTCCTTGATCTCCATAAGGTGGCCGCTTTCCCGGGCCATCAACTTCCATTTACCTAATGGGCGTTGTTTCAATTACCTTGGGTGTGTGATAACCATCAATCATTGCATAGTCGGAGTAGATCGCCCAACTGATTGACCTTAATCAGGTGGTGGCCAGGCCTGATTTGCACGGCGCCTACCCTTTACGATATTCTTTAAAGTTATAACTACACTAAATATTCATTTAGTTTAGTTATAAAGAGGGGCTGAGGGAGGATTGTAAAGCGCCTGCCCGACCTGTTTGCTCCAGTGCGCGATGAAAGTTGTGCCAAACTCCCTGTCAAGCATCCGCCTGCACTCTCCAAGGAACTTATGCCATGCGAGCAATGAAGGACCTTAGGCGCAACTTCGTCCGTGAGTTCTGGCGCGGACTGGCCATCGTCTGGCCAATCGTCTCGCTGTTACTGATATTCATGGCCCTGCTCGGCTGGGTTGTTGGGATGCGGGAAGGCTGGCCCTTGGGAGATGGCCTGTATTTTTCCTTCGTGACAGGTTTGACGATTGGGTATGGTGACTTGGTACCTAAAGATGGGTTGGCTCGTAGCCTGGCTGTTGTGATCGGAATGGCTGGCATCGTAATGACTGGATTAATCGTTGCGGTGGGCGTCCATGCGTTGCGCAAAGCACTGGAAGATCAAGGCATTCACTAACGGCCGTTGCCCGGCCGACTTTCACAGCAGTCAGCCAGCCGCTCTTGGTCCGGCAGGCTCAAGCGCCCTCCTCGCCTTTGGCCCTCAAGCCGCGATCCCCCCCAACAGCATGGTTTTGATTGCACCGGCAATTGCGCCGCAGCCAACAAGCCAGGTCGCGCCCATGGGCAATGACCCATTGGTCGGTATTTTCAGGACGCAGGCTGATCATCCGTAGCTCGATCACACTCCAAACTGCATCTGACGCCAAGGAGAACCGTGATGAACCAACTAATGAAAATGGGTGGCGGTAACGTCCAGGATGACTGGCCTGAGCTGGATCCGGGCCAGCCTGACGATCGGGTGGACGACCCGGATGCTGACCCGAATGTCACCGACGATGAGGAAAATCGTCCAGGCGTACCAGCAAGCGATCCCGAGTCAGGCGCTTGACCTTAGTGAGCGGGCAAAAGCCCGCTCCTTTCCCCTCAACTGCTAATCGCAGAGTCACTGACCGGCTGGTTGGGTTTTCCCCCGGACAGCCGCCAACTCACTGCGGTAATCCCATAGCGCTCAGCCATTGGCCTGCTGACTTTCTTGATTTTTTCGCGACCGAACTTGGGAATGATGCCAATACCCGCATCACAACTGGCCCAGTGCCAGGCTTCGGTGTTGTCCATCCGCTCCATGCGGATGATGAAACTGCGTGGTTCGCCACGCAGTTGGTAGTCAATGATGTACAGCTGGGGGTTAGGCATCACGGGGCCCTCCTCTTCTCCATGGATGACTCATTCATTGAGTGATGCCCGCCAGGAAAGATTCAAAATAATTGTCCAACAATTCCCCCCACCACTCCCCTCAAGGCAACGGTTCGGGTGCAGCGCCAGGTACCAGGATCACCTTGCGGCAGCGCTCCTGCTGCTCATCGAACAGTTCGTAGCCTCGCGCGGCATCTTCCAGCGCCAGCCGGTGAGTGATGATCGCTTGCGGGTTGAGCCGGCCTGCCTCGATGTGTTCGAGCAACTCCGGCAGGTAGCGATGCACATGCGTCTGGCCCATGCGGAAAGTCAGGCCCTTGTCGAAGGCGTCGCCGAACAAAAAGCCGTGAATGAAACCGGCATAGACCCCCGGCACGCTTACCACGCCACCACGGCGAACCGCAGCGATGCTCTGGCGTAACGCCTTGCCGCTGCTACCTTCGAGTTTCAGGGCCGTCAGCACGGTTTCGGTGGTGCTGCCTTTGGCTTCGAAGCCCACGGCATCGATCACTGCATCGACGCCCCGCATGCCGCGCGTCTGGCGAATGATGGTGTCGGCAGGATCGTCGTCGTGGGCAAAGTCGATAGGAATTACACCGTAGGCCTGATGAGCATAATCCAGGCGATAGCCGCACTCATCGACCATGAAAATCTGCTCTACCCCCAGCATTCTTGCGCAGGCCGCCGACAGCAGCCCGACCGGCCCTGCACCATAGATGGCCAGCGAAGCGCCCTGTCCGACCTCTGCGTTGAGCACCGCCTGCCAGGCGGTGGGCAGGATATCGGAAAGGAACAGCAGC
>RCUL01000271.1_pt1 | contig 34039 bp, 31 predicted proteins | sample 2167521 | NCBI WGS metagenome assembly RCUL01 (sample SAMN09932745, study PRJNA488358) | compost metagenome | feature: garden; material: soil; isolation source: compost soil in acetic acid-enriched culture | place: Germany: Experimental Botanical Garden Goettingen | collected 2016-01-27
TCAGTTCAGGGATACTGACTCCGACTTACCACCGGAGTCATCCACCCCGACCAGCGTTATCGGCGGCATCACACCGCTCTTGCCCTTGCTGATCGTCAGACGGTCCGCTGTGATGGCCTGCACCTCACCCCCGACCGTCCATTGATAGGACTTCATCCGGCCATCCGAGTCCTCGCAGCCCGCGTACACAATCCACGAACCGATCGTCTCCCGACTGCGCACCGTGCACGTCGGCAGCTTGTTCTCCGCCACCTTGAGCATCAGCTTGCCCTCGACATTCTTGCCCATCTCCGACGTCGCCTTGAGCATGATCTGGTGCTCACCTGCCTGCAACGTCGTGCGGCCATAGAACCCCGCGCTCTCCAGTGGCTTGCCGTCCACCGTATACTGCCTGGTCAGGATCCGGTCTCGCGGGTGACCGCCCGAGATGTACGGCCGCAACAGCACATCCAGCGGCTCCCGATCGTTGGCATTCGAGCCGGAGTATTGCAGGTCGATCACGTACTGCTCGGCTTCACCCAACTTCACCGGCTCTTCCAGGACCGTCTCGTTGCCCCGAGCATCCCGCACCGTGAGCTTCACCAGGTATTCGCCCGCACGGCCCATTGTGAACACCCGCACAGCCGGTTGCTTCTGATCTTCAATGGTCGCGCCTTCCGGCAACGTCCACTCGTAGACCGCCTCGTCCAGCTTGCCCGAGAACCCGATTGGCCGTGCCGTCATGGTGATCGCCGCGGGCGCCACGTTCGCCGTCCTGCGCACCTGCATCCCGAACCGCGGCCACACGTATTCCCAGACGCGAGAGTACATCGAGTGTGTCGCTTCTGCCCCTTGCTCCCGGAACCCTTCTATCCAGGCGGTGTAGCTGGTTTCTACCCGCTCCCTGGTCAGATCCTCCGCGCTCGGCGTGTACTGCGCCGTGTCACCCTCAACTCGCTGCCCGTTCGGCAGAACGAAGACCCCCTTCACCTGCACATCCATCCCCTTGTACGGCAGGCTGTTCGTCGCCTTGAAGGTGTAGGTCTTGCCCGTCTCGATCACCGACGGCCCCGACACATACGGCCGTGGCGGTTTCACTACCCGGAACTCCACCGCCGTCTTCGCCACCCGGTAGGCATACTCATCGTCCGCAGGGGCATCCCCGGAGCGCACCCGTGCCCACAGCTTGATCCGGGTGTCCTTGTCGCTGCTCAGCGTCAGCGTCGGGCCCTGCTTGTCGTAGGTCTTCCCACCATCGGTTGACCACTCCACCACAGCGTTATCTGCACCGATCTCCTCATCCTTCACCGTCAGCCGGGTCGAGAACGTGCCCTCACTGCCCACAAACAGGGTTTGCGGCCCCTTCACTTCCAGCTTCGGCTTGTCATAAGCGATCACGTCCACCACTTCGGTATACGCCGCGGCGCTGGAGTTGCGGTTGATCACCTTGGCCCGCACCTTGTAGGTCCCCTTCTCGAACACTTTCACCATCTGGTACTTGTAGCGCTCCTCAGGCGTGGAGCTCTCCCAGGTCGCCCCGCCGTCGCTGCTGACATCCCACACCACGTCCCCGGTCGCCCGGTAGTCCTGACGGTCATTCAGCGCCAGCTTGAACACCGCCGTGAACGGCGCCTCGCCCGACAGCCGACGGGCGTCAACTTCCGCCCCGATAGCTCCGCCCCGCAGCACAGTCAGGAACGCAGGCCGCGTGGACTGCACTGTCCGGGTGTACCCTTCAAACGGCGAGACCAGCTCCGCCTCAGCCACGATCCGCACCGAGGTCGTGTCCACTTTTGACAGATCCACCGCAAAGCTCGCCTCACCGTTCGGCGCGTTGGCAAAGTCGGTCAGCACCTCGGTCTTGTTGTACGCCATCTGACGGATCAACCTGACCTTCCAGGTCCCCATCGCGGTCGCGTCAAACGCCTCGTTCGGCTTGTACTGATCCTGGATCTTCACCCGCACCGGCAGCGCCTGGGTGTCGATGGCTGTGTCGCCAGCTACCTCTACCACCGGCACCAGGTTGTAGGACGGCACCGACACAGCCCGGTACACCGCCTCGGTCTTCACCTCCGGCACCTTGTTGTAGGCCGCCTTCACCTTATAGGTAGTCTCCTCCCACAGAGCCCGCTGGTCGGTGTTCAGCCGACGGTAGACCTTGGTGTTGGCGCCCCAGCCGGGGGTGAAGGTCTCCGACTCCAGGGTGTCGGTATTGCGCATGATCGCCACGTCCAGGTCCGCCCGCTCGGCGGTGATCGTCGCGTCCCCCAGGTAGTCACCCTGCATTGGCACCATGTAGATGTTGTCCCGGAATTTGTACTTTGAGGACAAATCCACGGTCGGCACCGGGGGGTCTATTGCATCGATGGTAAAGGTCTGGTCGTTGAGGGTCACGCGAGTGCCGTTCTTGCTGTAGGTGCTCACCCGCCAGCCGACGGGGTGTGCCTTTTTATCGGCCAAAGTACCGCTCAGGCCGGGGGTGGTGGTGCTCTGGTCTTGCACCAGCCCATCCGGGATGGCCTGCCATTCAAACAGGCAGGTACGGCTGATGCTGCCGGAGGCCTTGTTGGCCGCATCCTTCTTCGCCTGATCGGCACTCAGCGTCATCGAACACGCTGGACCCAGGTTCTGGCTCATCCGCACGTCGAAGCTCTCAATGATGCGGTTGACCTGCGCCAACTCGGGGCCGGGGGTATAGCCCACCGAGCCGTAGGCCGTGGTGACAGTCAGATTGCGGTTGCCGCCGCCTACCTTAACCTTGGAGCCGTCGCCGCTAAACAGGTAGAGGCTGTACTCGACAGGTTGCTCACCCAGGCTGACCGCCTGCCCCACCAGACCCGCCAGTTTCAGGCCTTCGGTCTCCTGGGTACTTTGCTCGGCCTCGTCCGGGGTGCGGTCCCACTGCAACAGACACACCGGGTCCCGGATCGGGTCGGAACGCCTCGCCTCATCCTCCTTGGAAGTGAAGCGGCAGGGGACACCGGCATCCGGCAGGGCGAAGATCTTTACCGGGTCAATCACCTGGCGCACCGTCCATGACTCCGCGGAGAGCTTCGCCGTCGGCTTCCAGGTGGTCACGTCCAGCACCAGGATCGGGGAGTTGGGCGCCGCCGTCATCACCAGCAGGCCGGAAGTGCCGATAACATCGGCCACCGCAGGTTTAACAGAGAGACTCAGGCGTCCACCGGAGGCCCCGAAGTTGTGCTGGCTCATGATCCCCATGGTCTGGCCCGGTTCGATACGCACCCCATTGACCACGAGCGGTACTTTGGCGTCAGACCGCAGTGTGGCGAACACGTCATAGGAGCCGGTCACCGTGGAGCCATCATTGAGGGTCAGCGGCTTTGTCTCGATGATCTTGCTGCCGTCAGCGTGGGTAAACTCCTGCGTCACGGCCGGGATCATGACCTTGCCATCCATCCCGTCCGCCAGCGTCACTTGCTGAGGTTTGTATTCAAACTGAGCTGATGCTTTAGCTGTGTTTTGCTGAGCATCTTTCGCCTCTATTGAAAGCGTGTAACTCTCCCCAGCCTTTAAAGAAGGGAACATGACGGGGTATTCGAGCTTGAATCGAGTATCTGACACTGCTCGGACTGTGAGGTAAACATCGTCCGATGCTGGCCCCCCCTTGAGATTGACCATCGTCACAGTGGGCTTGGCCGTCATTCCGTCAGTCACATCAATGAGGATGTTATCTAATGATTCAACATTGTTTCCGCTCGGAATCGTGATAGCAATCGAAGGAGGTGTATTGTCGTTCGTAATGGTAAAGAATTTCGTTTCACTGCGGTTGCCGTAGGCATCATTCACCCAGCCGTAGATGTCATATACACCGTCGGCAAGGCCCTTGTAGGAGACCACTACAGTGGAGTCATTACCCGAGGTGTTGATACTTGTTGCTGAGAACGATTCGACATCAACGCCATTTTTTTTTGCAACAAGCCCGGCTGCTGCCAGCTTGACCCTCCCCCAGGTCGCCCCGGTATGCCCTTCAAAAGCTGTAAATGTTACGATCTTATTTTGGTCATCCCGGCTCACAAGTTCCTGGATATGCGGGTCCTCTGCATCCCACTCCCAAACATGGCTGAATTGAGACAGCAGGCCTGGAATATTCTTGTGCTGCGCCGCAGGTCTCGTATGGTAATAGCTTGCCGTTCCGGTCTGGTTGAATGGTATATTTACCGCCATTGTGCACTCTGATTGGTTCGGTGCAACCTCGCATGAACTGCCATACATGGAGACCGTTTGGGTATAAACCCTAGGTTCCAAACTAACCTTAATTTGCGATATTTTCGTATCTCTCGGCGGTTTTGGCTTCGTGCCAGGCGCACCATAACTGCTCCCAACCCAACCTACACCGTCAACGTATGCACTAATGGATTTCCAATCAGGTGGGATTGTTTCTGATGTGAATTGAGGATTAGGGACCCGCAATGGGCTGCATCGCCAGGTAGAGTTGTTTGTCCAGCCGTAGTTAGTCCAGTTGAATGTACCATCAGGACCAGCGGGACCTTCAACAACGACATAGGCATACTGAGAATCAGTGTGCGCCAATCCACGATCTGTGATCCCAGCAGGGAGCCCACCGAAAATAGCCCCCTCTGGAAGCCCGCGGTATTGTGACCGGGGGATACGATATACCGCTTTCAGCGGGTTTTTGTTGATGGGGGTGCTACCACTGGTCTGACGAAAACCCTGAAATGCGCTAAGGCCAAGGTAAGCGCCACTGTAGGTGGGATCTTCAATAGCAACGAGCGTCGGTTCCTCACTCCCACAAGCGGAGTTGTTATAAAACTCAAACTGCTTTGTCGAGCTGTTCCCGGCCCGGTCTTTCACATTGAATAGCAATCGATGTTGTGACTGAACACCATTTGGGTAAGCCAAGTTGGCACCAGAACCTACGGACCCACTCCCCAGCATCGCTTTCATCTCAGCGTTGTAGTAAGTAACCTTCCCAGTTCCATAAAGCTGACCATCCTTAGTGCCACCGATCCAGTAGGTTTCGTAAGTAATATCCCCAATACCAGATAAGGCATCATTCACTTGATCCAGCGTTATGTGCTTTGCATCAACTGTCGCAAATATTGGTTTACCGTCGGGGGCCGAACCCCGACCGTAATTCATTCCCCAAGAGAAATCCCCAAGTGTTGGCGGGGTTACATCAACGGCAAACCGGAATAAATCCGCTTGCACTGACCCCCCTTTAGACGTCAGCAATTCGGCTTTCAACTGATACTCCCCCTCTGGAGGGGCTGGCAGCTGGAGCTCCGCGCCATAATAGGATTTACCGTTAACAGTTATACGGTCTGTTGCGCCAAGTAATTTGCTTGTGCTGGTTGAGACCACTGTGTTATCCGTCCGCAGAACAGAGAGCCTGACCTTTCTGTCAATCCCACCGCTAAGGGCAAACTTTATGTTTCCACTGGGGTTGGCGTAGATGGCTTCGGGAGACAAAGACCTTTGAGCGCCTCCTGGTGTAGTAAACGAATACTGGAGTAGCTCCGCATGGGATGTGCCAGCGAATAGAACAGCCATCGCACCCAACAGAGCAGGAAATTTCAGTTTGTGGTTAATCATGTCACGTCTCCATTCAGGGGTTACACGAACCCAAAATGCAGATTACGGGACCCAACTGAATGATCGCGACTGTGTTTGTGCCCTTTTGGGGCACATCTGAAATAAATAGAAAAAGCCCGGTAATACCGGGCTTTGAAGTAGAGAAGTCAGCCAATCAGTTCAGGGATACTGACTCCGACTTACCACCGGAGTCATCCACCCCGACCAGCGTTATCGGCGGCATCACACCGCTCTTGCCCTTGCTGATCGTCAGACGGTCCGCTGTGATGGCCTGCACCTCACCCCCGACCGTCCATTGATAGGACTTCATCCGGCCATCCGAGTCCTCGCAGCCCGCGTACACAATCCACGAACCGATCGTCTCCCGACTGCGCACCGTGCACGTCGGCAGCTTGTTCTCCGCCACCTTGAGCATCAGCTTGCCCTCGACATTCTTGCCCATCTCCGACGTCGCCTTGAGCATGATCTGGTGCTCACCTGCCTGCAACGTCGTGCGGCCATAGAACCCCGCGCTCTCCAGTGGCTTGCCGTCCACCGTATACTGCCTGGTCAGGATCCGGTCTCGCGGGTGACCGCCCGAGATGTACGGCCGCAACAGCACATCCAGCGGCTCCCGATCGTTGGCATTCGAGCCGGAGTATTGCAGGTCGATCACGTACTGCTCGGCTTCACCCAACTTCACCGGCTCTTCCAGGACCGTCTCGTTGCCCCGAGCATCCCGCACCGTGAGCTTCACCAGGTATTCGCCCGCACGGCCCATTGTGAACACCCGCACAGCCGGTTGCTTCTGATCTTCAATGGTCGCGCCTTCCGGCAACGTCCACTCGTAGACCGCCTCGTCCAGCTTGCCCGAGAACCCGATTGGCCGTGCCGTCATGGTGATCGCCGCGGGCGCCACGTTCGCCGTCCTGCGCACCTGCATCCCGAACCGCGGCCACACGTATTCCCAGACGCGAGAGTACATCGAGTGTGTCGCTTCTGCCCCTTGCTCCCGGAACCCTTCTATCCAGGCGGTGTAGCTGGTTTCTACCCGCTCCCTGGTCAGATCCTCCGCGCTCGGCGTGTACTGCGCCGTGTCACCCTCAACTCGCTGCCCGTTCGGCAGAACGAAGACCCCCTTCACCTGCACATCCATCCCCTTGTACGGCAGGCTGTTCGTCGCCTTGAAGGTGTAGGTCTTGCCCGTCTCGATCACCGACGGCCCCGACACATACGGCCGTGGCGGTTTCACTACCCGGAACTCCACCGCCGTCTTCGCCACCCGGTAGGCATACTCATCGTCCGCAGGGGCATCCCCGGAGCGCACCCGTGCCCACAGCTTGATCCGGGTGTCCTTGTCGCTGCTCAGCGTCAGCGTCGGGCCCTGCTTGTCGTAGGTCTTCCCACCATCGGTTGACCACTCCACCACAGCGTTATCTGCACCGATCTCCTCATCCTTCACCGTCAGCCGGGTCGAGAACGTGCCCTCACTGCCCACAAACAGGGTTTGCGGCCCCTTCACTTCCAGCTTCGGCTTGTCATAAGCGATCACGTCCACCACTTCGGTATACGCCGCGGCGCTGGAGTTGCGGTTGATCACCTTGGCCCGCACCTTGTAGGTCCCCTTCTCGAACACTTTCACCATCTGGTACTTGTAGCGCTCCTCAGGCGTGGAGCTCTCCCAGGTCGCCCCGCCGTCGCTGCTGACATCCCACACCACGTCCCCGGTCGCCCGGTAGTCCTGACGGTCATTCAGCGCCAGCTTGAACACCGCCGTGAACGGCGCCTCGCCCGACAGCCGACGGGCGTCAACTTCCGCCCCGATAGCTCCGCCCCGCAGCACAGTCAGGAACGCAGGCCGCGTGGACTGCACTGTCCGGGTGTACCCTTCAAACGGCGAGACCAGCTCCGCCTCAGCCACGATCCGCACCGAGGTCGTGTCCACTTTTGACAGATCCACCGCAAAGCTCGCCTCACCGTTCGGCGCGTTGGCAAAGTCGGTCAGCACCTCGGTCTTGTTGTACGCCATCTGACGGATCAACCTGACCTTCCAGGTCCCCATCGCGGTCGCGTCAAACGCCTCGTTCGGCTTGTACTGATCCTGGATCTTCACCCGCACCGGCAGCGCCTGGGTGTCGATGGCTGTGTCGCCAGCTACCTCTACCACCGGCACCAGGTTGTAGGACGGCACCGACACAGCCCGGTACACCGCCTCGGTCTTCACCTCCGGCACCTTGTTGTAGGCCGCCTTCACCTTATAGGTAGTCTCCTCCCACAGAGCCCGCTGGTCGGTGTTCAGCCGACGGTAGACCTTGGTGTTGGCGCCCCAGCCGGGGGTGAAGGTCTCCGACTCCAGGGTGTCGGTATTGCGCATGATCGCCACGTCCAGGTCCGCCCGCTCGGCGGTGATCGTCGCGTCCCCCAGGTAGTCACCCTGCATTGGCACCATGTAGATGTTGTCCCGGAATTTGTACTTTGAGGACAAATCCACGGTCGGCACCGGGGGGTCTATTGCATCGATGGTAAAGGTCTGGTCGTTGAGGGTCACGCGAGTGCCGTTCTTGCTGTAGGTGCTCACCCGCCAGCCGACGGGGTGTGCCTTTTTATCGGCCAAAGTACCGCTCAGGCCGGGGGTGGTGGTGCTCTGGTCTTGCACCAGCCCATCCGGGATGGCCTGCCATTCAAACAGGCAGGTACGGCTGATGCTGCCGGAGGCCTTGTTGGCCGCATCCTTCTTCGCCTGATCGGCACTCAGCGTCATCGAACACGCTGGACCCAGGTTCTGGCTCATCCGCACGTCGAAGCTCTCAATGATGCGGTTGACCTGCGCCAACTCGGGGCCGGGGGTATAGCCCACCGAGCCGTAGGCCGTGGTGACAGTCAGATTGCGGTTGCCGCCGCCTACCTTAACCTTGGAGCCGTCGCCGCTAAACAGGTAGAGGCTGTACTCGACAGGTTGCTCACCCAGGCTGACCGCCTGCCCCACCAGACCCGCCAGTTTCAGGCCTTCGGTCTCCTGGGTACTTTGCTCGGCCTCGTCCGGGGTGCGGTCCCACTGCAACAGACACACCGGGTCCCGGATCGGGTCGGAACGCCTCGCCTCATCCTCCTTGGAAGTGAAGCGGCAGGGGACACCGGCATCCGGCAGGGCGAAGATCTTTACCGGGTCAATCACCTGGCGCACCGTCCATGACTCCGCGGAGAGCTTCGCCGTCGGCTTCCAGGTGGTCACGTCCAGCACCAGGATCGGGGAGTTGGGCGCCGCCGTCATCACCAGCAGGCCGGAAGTGCCGATAACATCGGCCACCGCAGGTTTAACAGAGAGACTCAGGCGTCCACCGGAGGCCCCGAAGTTGTGCTGGCTCATGATCCCCATGGTCTGGCCCGGTTCGATACGCACCCCATTGACCACGAGCGGTACTTTGGCGTCAGACCGCAGTGTGGCGAACACGTCATAGGAGCCGGTCACCGTGGAGCCATCATTGAGGGTCAGCGGCTTTGTCTCGATGATCTTGCTGCCGTCAGCGTGGGTAAACTCCTGCGTCACGGCCGGGATCATGACCTTGCCATCCATCCCGTCCGCCAGCGTCACTTGACGCGGAGCGTATTTGAAACCTACGGCCTTCTGGACTGCATTACCTTGAGTATCTTGTCCTTTGACGGTTAGAGAGTATGACTCACCCGCCTTCAAGGATGGGAACATGACCGGGTATTCCAAACGGAATTGACCTTTGGACTCCTCACTCCAGGACAACTGCACCTTGTCATTGGCGGGGCCACCAACCAGAGAAATTGACGTGAGCTTTGGTGACGGATCGAGTGCATCACTCAGGTTGATAACCACATCATCCAGTGTCTGGATACTAGCCCCCTCCGCCGTACTGATCGTCATTACGGGTGCGGTTCGGTCAGAGGTAATTTGGAACATAGCCTGTTTGGTCTTCGGACCGTGCATTTCCTCAGCTGCGGCCACCAGATTATACTGCCCCTCCGGCAGGGTCTTGAGATCCCACTGATAGGTGTAGCTATCCCAGTTATCGGCTGTTAACCCACCTTTTGGAGAGAGCTTATTGCCCTGGTGGTCCTCAATCCAGGCAGACTTCAACCTCAGACGATCGAAGTAACTCCCTCGCCCTTGCTGATTGACAAACAACGTAAAAGTCTTTGTCTGCGCATCATATTGCTGGGTGAGCTGTGGGTAATACTGGTCGTTCCAATTCACCTCAGCCCACAATGGATTGGACAGCAAAGTTTTATCCGGGTTATAGACCGTTGCATTGTCATGAATATACCCCGTCGTGCCCGTCGCCAAAGTAAAGCTATTGGCAATGACACAACTTGTTTGCCCAGCAGGTATATTACAGCTCCCACGATGCACTGCGGTTTGCTCATAGGGTCTCGCCTCAACGTTGACCCTGATGCTGCTCACCGTGACTGGTAGTGCAGTATTCATGACGGCATACCGGTGCATCGTAGACCAACCGATGTCACTGTAGTTGTAATCAACCCCCAGTAACTTGGGGCTGCTAGGTGCTGAGGGAGATAGCACTAAATTGTAACTAATTGTTCCCCCGCCCCACTGCCCAAAGTTGACCCAGCGCCAGTAGTTACCATCCGTGTGTCCGTAAGGGGATGTTGTTGTTAAGTACACATACTGGCTGTCTTCCCCGGCCTTGGTAGTTTGTCCGAGGCCGTTGACCATATTGATCCCACCTTCCCGATACTCATGCCAGTTACTTCGCTCCACTCGCCATGCCAATTTGATCGGGTTTGTTTTCACCGTCATTCCATCGGCATAAGGCACGAAACCGGTAAGCCCAGGGGCTAGAGTGTTAGAACTATTGGGGTCAAAAACGCCGAAGGGTTCTGTCGGGGCATTGGTGACGTTATCAAACATCACTTTTTGCGCCGTTGTCAGCGCTGCGTTTCCAGCACTATCCAGAATTTCAAACTGGAGAGTGAACTGTTCATCAAGGTCCGTGATCGGGAAAAATCCGCTTTCAAATGGCTTCCGCGCCTCACGGTTTGCAGCATCGTAACTGATAGCGACATCCCGGTATAACGAGCCGTCTTGCCTATACAGCTTCGCCTTGACACTCGTTATCGGTGTGCTGTCACTTATACCAGTGATCTTGAAGGCGTTTTGTTCGGAACCACCGATCCCCAATTTCCAGACGCCGCCAGATGTAACCTGTCCATAATTGCTTGCTTCGGGGGAGATTGACGCATAGGTCGGAGCGGTAACATCGACGGTCATGGGGTACTCATCCGCCTGCACCGTGGCTCCGGCCGCGGACAATATTTCCGCTTTGAGCTTGTAGGTACCAGCAACCGGTGCTGCCAGTTGCAGTTCTGCACCATAGTAGGAGCTTCCACCAACAGTAATCCGATCCGTTGCCCCCAACAGCGTACTCGTAGCAGTAGATACCAGCGCCCCATCAGTTTTCAGCAACGAAATTCTTACTTTACGGTCAACGCCCGCACTCAGGGCAAACTTGACGTTGCCTGTTGGGTTGACATAGTTAGCTGTCGGCCCCAAGTTCCTCTGTGCACCTCCCGGTGCTGTAAAGGAAAGCTGTAAAAGCTCTGCATGGGCTGAGCCAGCAGAAAGCACCGCTATTGTGCCAAGCAGAGCAGGTAGTTTAAGTCTGTGTTTTTTCATCACACTCTCCATTCAAAGGTTACACGAACCCAAAATGGAGATTACGGGACGTGCCTTTGAAAGACCGGCTGTGTTCGTGTCCTTTTTGAGCACATTGAGAAAAATATTTGGCTGTTGATGAAAAAAAGGGCAGCCTTGCGGCCGCCCTTTTTTCATGTGTCTGGCGAGTAATGGAGCCTTAGCCCCCGAGCCCATTGGTGAGGTGGATTGCGGCCGGGGCGATCTTGTCGGCATGTTCCAGTGTTGCGGACATGATCGACTCAACCACCGTCGGGGAGTTGTACAGCCCCATCCCACCACCGATGCCCATGGCAAATGCCATCAAGCTCTGGCGGGCGATGCCACCAACAACACCCACCAGGATCATTGCACCCGCAACGATTCGACCCAAGGTACCCTGGGTCCAGTCCTTGAGGGTGGTCCAGACATCATCAAACGCAGTCCCGCCTGTGCCTGCATGGACTGAATCCGGGGCCAACACGAGAGCCACCGCCACCAGCCCCATCAGGATGAAGAGCGCGTTGTTTTTGTGTACCGCGGAGGCATTCGCCACCTGATCTACATTCATGTTCATTCAGAACATCTCCTACTTTGTTGTGGTTGTTTCCGTTTTCGGTTCGTGCTGCACGGATTGCAGCGGTCTCAACACCGGCTCATTTTCGGGTGTGCCATCCCCGATCACCCATCTGCGCGGTTCAATCTCCGTGTAGACATACCCCGTTACGATGAGGTCACCGTTGGTGTCCTCCCAGGGTGCTACCCAGATCCGCATCACCTGCGCAGGTGTGCGAATGGGAATTGGGCGATCCGGCAGACGCGGGGCGACATACGTGTCGATTACCGGGTCCCCAGAACCTGTTGTGTTCGTGGCTACAGCCGGGGTTTCTTCCTCACTATTAGCCTTGGCCTCATCAGGCTTCACCGGACGAGGTACGTTGCCATCGTTGGTAGCGCTATAAACATCCCTAGCTGACATGCACTGCACACCATTTGGCATACCCGGACAGCTGTATTCCTCTTCCCCGATGTTGAGTGATGAACACCCCGCGAGCAGCAAGAGTGCAGCACCGACTCCCAACAGTCTGAGAGATCCTACACTCAGCCCTACTCGAATCTCGTCTGTAGAACTGCCCATTTTGGTCACAATGCTCATTTTTTCTTGCTCTCCCCGGCCGAACGGATTTGCAACTTAGTGCCCTTAGTCATGATTACGTCCAATTGACGGCCTGCATCGATCTCGATGACCGGGAAAATCCCTTCGGCCATGTCGATGTAGAACTGCGCGATGCGATCCAAGGCCTTGCTGGCACCCTTGGCCGCAGCGCCCTGAACCATTTCCTCAGACCAAACGGACTGATACTGGGTATTCTCACCAGGGTTTGTACTGATAACAGGTACGGGGTTGACGTCGAATGCCTCAGACACACCGCTCAAGAAACCGGCCATCATGGATTTGGCGATAATTTGGCCCTGCTTGGATACCACGCGGCCACGAACCCCGGCCTTACCGTCCTCACCGACCGCATAAGCATCGAGCTTCGCCTCGATCACACCACCATCCTCACGTACACACGAGAACGTTTCGCCACGTAGGTAGGCGCGTTCCGAACTCAGATCGCCGTAGCCAGAGACGATGAGAAAACATTCGCGCACATCGGCACGGAACCGGTTAGGGAGGATGGCCTCTTTCTGGATACGCAGAGTTGACGGGAATGGGTCGCGGCGGGCCCCCTGGGATGTTGGGGCATCCATACCGTTTATCAGTGTCCCAGTCAGGATCGATCCCGAAGGCAGATACAAGGAATCATCATCAGTTCCCTTTGACTTATCTGCCTCAGGCGCCTTTTGGGTGTAGCTGACAATCTGGATGCCGGTCTTTCCGGGCGCCTTACCATCTCCTTTACCACCAGGATTTTGGCCCTTTGTGTCAGGCAGTGGGGCGTCCCTGAAAATGGCTGCCGGATCTTTGTAATCCAACTTCTTGTCCATGAACTGGCTATTGGCAGCAGAGTTAGGGGCGCTGGTTCCACTAGCCTGGGCATCTCCGGCTGCGTCCTTACCATTGCCCTGCCCTTTCCCTGCCTCTATTATTTTCGCCAGTTCTTCATTCTTCTTTGCCACTAGCTCCATATCCTGACGCAAGCGGGAAATTTCACGATCGACGACAGCATCCTGCCCTGCCTTCTGCTTGTTTTGAGCCAGCTCTGAACTGATACGCTCCAGCGCCTTCTTTATATCCGCGTTATCACGCGAGACCATCTTCACATCGGCAGAAAGGGAGTCGATGCCGATTTCTCTCGTGTTTTTATCAGTCAGTACGTTCTTGATCGTATCCTGACGCCCACGCCCCGCCTCTTTCTTTGGCTCACCGGAGAAAACCGTCACGACAGCAAAAAGGGCAAATAAACCACTAGAAACGGCTATCCAGCGCTTCTTTTTGGGGTCAATCTCACTCCAATACTGGCTAATGTTCATTGACGACCTCCGAGCAGAGACGGCCGCTTAGACGTAGAAGCCTGACCGCGACCTTGTTTCATCGCGACATAGATCTCTGTCTTCTGCCCCGGTTCGAGAACGTTCAGCGGCCAGGTGGTCACAGCAGCTACGTCCCAACCACCACATAAGGACTCCTTGAACTCAATGGGCTGGGTCGATGTGTTCTGGGCCACCCCGATGAATACGTTGAGATGGTGCCCCATCATGTACTGACCCTTCGAAAAATCGACCCGGATACTGCCAGTCGCACACCGGGGAACCGCCGCTCCGGCTGGGATATTGTTCATGCTGTAGCCTTGGGGGACCTCGCCTAGGGCGATTTTGCGGAACACAGTGCGAACGGTCTCAACGTAGGGCTGGCTTTTCTCCCAAGCATCCGCTTTGGTATTGGCAAAACCTCCACCCATGCTGGCGCTCCCTGTGAGCTTGAGGAATACCTCACGGGGCGGTATCCGCCGCGGCACCATGGTCAGGCTCAGTGCTTGGGCCTCTGAGCCTTTTTCCGTAATGAACATCGTGACGGGATATTCCTTGTCCGTTGCGACGTAAACCACGTTTTCCTTGATACAAACTTCACCACATTGTCCATCAGCACTGGCGCCGCTCAGTGAGGTGGAAACCACTTCTGGATTGCCAAATGGAGTGACGATCCGGTTGGGATGGCCGATGGCAATCGGGATGATTTGGTTCACACCTGGATTCATCGTCAGAACAGGATTCTCGTTAACCTGCCCCATCACCCCACTACTTCCGATAGGGGCTGGCACCCCCTGTTTCATCACACTCGCCGGGACAACAGGAACATCCTCAGATGAGTCGGCCATCACCCCTGTTGCGTACAGGGCAAGCACCAAGAGTGGGTATTTAGCGTTGAGCTTCATTGGTTCTCTGTTCCTTTTCTTCTTCTTTACGCTTGAGTTGCTCCAGCACAGCCTTGGTGCGTGGCTTACCCATATAGGTACCCATGTAATCGATATAAGGGGCGTAATTTGAAATTTTGAGGACGAACTCATAAGTGCGCTCCCCACGTTCCTCCTGTTGCGATGACGCGCCTTTCACATAGGAGTACCCATAGGCAAATACCTTGTCGCTCTTCTCTTCGTACTCCACAAAGCGAGGCTCGAACCGCATGGTTACGCGGTCTTCCTTTATCTGCTTGGACTGGATCTCGATGGCATCTATGACATCCTGATAGATTTCAGGTGAGAGCATGGGGATCAACCGCTCTTTAACAAAGTCCACCGAACCTGGCGTAACGTTGCCAAGCAGCATTGAAAACGCAAACCCCCACGCCTCTTTGTACGAACGTGAGGCATTGGTTTTCGTCACCCATGCCTCCTCCGTGAGGGTGAACGGTTGCATGGTGACGATGGTCTCCTTATTGAAGACCTTGAGGACCAGTAGCAGCACAATGACTAACAACCCCGCTTGGATAAATCGGCCCCACTTGTTCTCGGCTTGGGTCCCTTCCCAGGTCCTGAGATAGGTTTTCAATTTCAAGGTAAATACCTCCGTACAAATGGGTTCTTCATCGACTTGGACTTGGTAGCGATGAACCCGGCCCAATAGATCATGTGGAGTAGGTAACCATCTGGATGGTTGTCCCGGAACCGGCGATAAAGGTTGGTAACGAGCAGCCCGCCGATGAAGCAGATAAGGGCCTTTCCGAGGATGACGCCAATCGTTAACCCCAGGAGCATCGGTGCCAGCTCATCGGCACTCCACAAGAGCAAGTGGGGGGGTTCATCGACCCGCCGCGGGATTTTTACAGGCTTCATTGCCACCTCCATATCTTCATTGCCTGTATTTTCATTCAGTTGACCCACTTTCCTACTACGGCTTTGCGCCCATTTCGGGCAGTTACAGCGACAAATAAAAAAAAGGTGGCATCATGCCACCTTCTATTTATTCACCGGCCTGCTTATTGATTCTGTATTTTCACCACATGAACCCAAGGACGGCCCTAACTCAAGCCCCTATCAGAGCAATCACTTTGTCGAGCCCAAAGCCGACAGCAAGACCAAACGCGAACAATACCAACCGGATGAGAGTAAGAAACGGCCAAGAGCTTGTGCGCCATGTTGCCACCTCTACTTTTCTGGCTTGAGTCTGTACCGACACGATGAACTCCAAATGAAGTTGCCTTTGGTATAGGGATTTTCTCTTCCACAGCTCCACCAGCACAGCGCTCTTGCGGCCCTTTTGGGGCGTGGGGCAAAAAATATTTTGGGGTGCTTAGTTGGAGTGAGAAAAATTTCACATGTGAAATTTCTCTGGAAGACGAGCAGTTTACTTGCCCGAGATCGCAGCTGGCGCCCCGCAGTGCTTTTCCTATACGAGCTCCACATGGCTGATAGCCGCTTAACTTAGGCAATAATTTGTGGGGCAAAAGAGATAGGAAGACGCTTATTGGATGGAGGTGAAAAAATTTCACATGTGAAATTTTTTCTGGTCTATCAGTGCCTCTGAATTCGGTCAGAGTCCACTCTAGTGACGGTTCAACATATCGACGATCCCGCGCTTTTGACGCGCGATTTCCTGTCGGACCATCGCGGGGGTGATCCCCAAATACTTGGCGATTCTTGTCATTTTCATCGACTGGCGCCGCTCCGCAATGAACCGGCGCTGTTCGTCAGTCCATGGGTACTTCTTGAATAGCTCAAGTTGCTTGGCCGCCCGCTCCACCGTGTGCTTAGACACCCCCAGCGCACTGGCTATGTCAGCCCTGGTCATCGTCGCGTCGTGCTCGCACAGGTACGCCCGCTTTTCTGGCGTCATGATCTCGCGCTTTAGCAGCCCCATGGCGCGGGCGGCCTGGGTTGTGACCGTGATGGGCAACCCCAGCGCCTCGGCAACACCGGGGAGGCCCAGGCGCTTGCAGCTGTCTTTGAGGATCGCCTTCTGCTCATCGGTCAGGCGATCCCCCCTGACTATGCCCATCTTCTTGATATGACGGGATACCGCACTGACAGACAGCCCTAGGTGCTCGGCCATCTCCGTCATAGTCAGGGGGCCATAGTTCGCTTTGATGTATTGATCGCGGTCAACCTGCATCTGTTCATTCATGCCGTTTTCCCTCTTACTTCGTCACAGGTTGAACGGGGCTGGCGCTGACTATCTGCTTTTCAAGATCGCGCAGCGGTTCAATCATCAGGCTGTTCGGGTCTATGGCGATCAGAATGTCTTTTATCGCCCAAATTTGATGCGATGCTTCAAGGCTGGTCAGCAGCCCGTCAGCCCGTAGCGCCCTGACACTGCTGGCCTTATCTAAAATCGCCTTCTCAAGAGGTGTTAGGTTGCCGGAACGAGCCAATAAATCCACGCTGTGAAACATGATTTTTTCCTCTGACTTAAGCCACGATGGAATAGTCGTGGCGATGTGTCTCGATCATGTCTACCCATTCCCGAGTGACCAACTCACGATCCTCTTGGCTAAAATCCGGCCCTGCTGCTGCCTTGATCATTTCATCAGATGGGGTTACAGGCACGAGCTCAAATGCCGCACGGTTCTCCTGCATCCAAGCCATCGTGGCATCTGGATCCATCTTTAAAAGCTGCTCTACTGTCATGATTTTTCCCTTAGCCATTTGAAAGTATCGGCAATGCCATGGGTTTTATCAAACCAAGATTGGCTGTATTAAGGTTGCGAGTCCTCAGTAAACGAGTATTTTTCCGAAAGCCAAAAATGCACACTCCAATAATCATGGCTTTGTATATGCGATTTCCAAACCGTATATACGAACTGATTGGTATCAGTCTGAACAGATAACTCAGGCCATTTAAGCAAAGACTCTCTCACTGCCCTGATAAATTTGTCTACCTCAACCTCTTCTGATAAAAAGAAAGTGAAAAATACAAACGGTTCTCTGGTATCTGGGTCAACAACTACTTCATGATTATTCAAATCACGATCAGGTAAAGTTCGTTCCAGCACCTCAAACAACCTTTCTTTAAATAGCTCGAATTTTCCTTCCATAGATGTCCCTTATTAATACTGTTATCTACTGGTGTACCATTCACAGGAGCAAACACCGCCATCAGGTTTAAAACACCACATATGACCAGATAGCCACGCACGATGCAGTTCTGTGCCAGCAATCAGCCGCCTCCACCAACGTGGCCATAGGCGTTGCTGGTATCCCTCAAAATATGCCAAAAAAAAGAAAGCGCTACAAATTTTTCCTTTAATTCGGCAACGCCGCTGGCGATGCGTTGACTAACCATCACTGAGTCATTACGGGTTACGTCTTTTAATCTCTTTCATCACTATCCATACGATGAAAAGTGCAACCCCAGCTATGTTGCATACCAATGATATTTGGTTGCCTTCTTTGCTAAATTCGGCACCAGCAAGCAGTAAAACCATAGCCCCTAACCATATTGTCATTGTCATACATGATTTTTCCTCGATCAGTTTGAATCAGCATCTTTTCTGGGCGAACTACGCCTAGCCATATTAAAACTAGGCAACCATAAAAGGGTTAAAATCCCGCAACTTAATCCGCCCAGGCATGGCGTTGCTATCGGATGATCAATAAGAAAAGCAAACGCCAAAAGGAGTAGACCAATTAGAAAAAACCAGAGGTGATGTGCAGTCAGTAGCCATTCAAAAATTCTCACTCCTATTTTTTTGTTTTTTGTCTTCACCATGACTCTTTCCTCTTGCTTATGGTGTGGCAGTTTGACCCAGCACATGCTCGACTATGTAGCGTTTGCGGGGCGACACATCCAAGTGCTTGAGCGCCAACCGGAGGGAGTCCTCGGTGGCATGAAACCGACCGGCGAGGTGGCCATCATCATAGTCACCATCATCGCGCCGCCCGTAGCCTTCCAACTTGATATTGGCCCGAACCTCAAGCAGCTCCTGAACGAGGCAGTCTGCCGGGGATGGCTCCCCCGGCGTCTCGGCTGGCATCAGCGCCCAGTACGCCTCGTCTGCATCTGCCCCTGCCCACTCTTCATCGTTAAACATCGCGTTTTTCCTCTAACCCGCAGTGGAGTGAACTAAGAAATGAGTTGGGAAATTGATCACCCCAAGTTCAGCGTTACACATTGATACCGCAGGGCTAAAATCCCGCGCCTCCCCAGAATCCACCAGGGCGTTAATATCCGCCTCAAGGGTGTTATCAAATATCGTGATACAGCAGTCTCCGGTGGTGTAAGAGGAGAACCGGGCAGGCGCTTGCAAAGCCAACTCCTTCATCCTTTCCAACCACTCCCGTTCCGCTTTACTTAATTTCTTCGTCGGCATGGTTTTTTCCTCTTACTTGCCGTCTGCCTGGCCGGGGCCAAGAGAAGCCCGCACATCTTCGAGCATCGCCTCAACAAATCCCCGGTCGTACTTATCCAGGGTGGCGTTCCGTAAAATGGACTCCAAGCCCTCTTCAATCCGCTCGGCCAGAGCCTCCAGCTTCTTCTCTTGGCTTTCCATCGTCTGTTTTTCCTCTATCTCAGAAACCGGCTGACTCGGGCAGCCTGTCGAATTGGTCTTGCGTCAAATGAACCGTGCTGACGCTGAACTCTTCATCACCCAGACCGGCGATCACGGCGGCGGCCTCAGACTCGGGGACTATGCACCCTGAACCATCAACCTCGATCCTGGTAAATGGCACCTGCTGATAGTCCTCACACAAGGGGGCATGAAGGCTTGCCGGATACTTCCCGCCCATTGTCTCACTGAGATCGCGGGCCATTGTCTGACAGTTACACATGGTCGTTTTTCCTCTAACTCAGGCCGCTGCGGCCGTGGTGTTCTTGGTGTACTCGAGCAGACCCTCACGAACGGCCTGAATGATGCGTACCAGGTAGTTGTAATCCGGGTTCTCTTTCTCTGGCAGAGATAGCCACCAGTCATCCCCCAGAACCTCATACATCAGCTCTGTGTTGCTGCAATAGTCACTGGTGAGAGTGATGGTGTCAGCCTCACCCCAGAAGCGCCGGGCCTGTTTCTTGTCGAGCTCACCTGCTCGGCGCTGGTTGATGATCTGCGGGCGCAGGTAATCGCAGAGCGCTGACGGTTCAGTCACCGGAATATGCGACCGACAGGTGCTCAGGGTGCCAGCCAGGTACTCATCATCACAGGAGATAAAAAACTCCTCAACTCGGCGGCCACCCATTGATGGCCACGAACATGACCAACTCTTGCGAAAGCACTCGATAGTGATCTTGCCGCGCCCCGGCATCGGGTTGTCCAGGTAAATGGTCACCGGATCCAGCCTAGCAAGCTGGGTCAGCACAATCTTGGTGGTATGGGTCACTGATACTTGCATCGCGGGGCTCCTCTTACTCAGCCATTGCTGGAAGGTCGCCCAGCTCGTAATCGCATGTGTAGTCGAATTCGCTTCCTGTCGGTGCCGGTTGCTGGCCTGTCATCAAAGCCACTTGCTTGATCTCACCCCAGCACACCTGCCCCACAATCTCATCCCAGCCCTCGCCCGCATTGTCGCGGTAGTCATCAATGACCTCGTTGGCGAAGTTGATAGCCTCTTGTTCGGTTGCAAATGTCTCAAAGCCCGTGTCCGGGTCATATGCAAAGTAACGTTTAGTCATGAATTACCCTCTCGTTTTTGGTTTAATGCCGGTGCAGGCGGTTAACTCGTTCCGCCTGCTGGGGCTGGGTGGGTTCGTTGGTAGCGGCCACCTGGCCCCGTCTCACTTCAAACTACTCGCCTTATCAGATCACCCAAGCGTACCGGGTCGGTGTCACACAGGGTCTTGATTGCCTTGATGCTGGTCATCCCCAGGATCTCCCCAATATGCCGCTCATCAATGCCTTTGCGCTTCAACTTTACCGCCAGAGTGCGGCGGCCAGATTGAGATGTTGCCCCTTCAATCCCTGCCTGAGCAAACAGGCGGCTTATCAGGGCCGTCAACTGGTCGGCCCGATAGCTTACCCGCCCGCCTCGCTCAACCCTCGTCAGCTTCAACGGCAGGCCGTTACGGCCAGAAACAAACAGGGCGCTGCGGGGGTCTAGCCCACGGTATGCGGTCACCTGGCCGGTGATGCCATGACCACGCTGGATCCGGTCTGCCAAATGCTCATCCACTGCCTTAATCAGCTTCTGATTAACCCAGCACAGCGGACGGGCGCGGCCATTGAAAGCAATCTCAGCCCTCACCACTGTCTCGGCCAGTGGCTCACCGGCAGGTGAGAGGTAATCGCTGACCAGCAACTGCGATAACTCGGCTGGCTTCATGCCCGTGCCAAAGAAGCAAAGGAGCAGGGCTGCGTCTCGGGATCCATTCTCCTTGCTCGATGCCCGAGCGACCGCCACGGCGTGGGCGAGCTGGGCATCTTCTACAACTATCGCCTTTGGCATCTATGTCTAATCTCGAAATGAATCACTAGACATAGAGACTATATCAAAAGAAGGGGGCCATCAAGGCCCCTGTCTCAATTATGTCCTGGTGTTCACGGAAAGTCGGATGAAACTCTATTCTCTGGATGGCACTCTATTTTCATTCCACCGCACTCGCAGCACTCCAGACTGCGGCAAACTTTACCGTTTGCATAAAATCTGCCCCAATTAACTTGGTTTTCTGTTTCAAGACTCCGGCAATAAAATTTCACATGTGAAATTTCTGGCGGCCTCAGGCCGCCATGACATCAAATCAGCTAAGGGTTGTTTTTGGATTTTCCATTTTGATCGCTTGCTGCGTCATGTTGACCCAGTTTTTCGGGTTGCCATAATCGACGTGGATCGCAAGGCAGTTCGCTATCAAACCCGTTTTTGGAAGTTGCTGACGGTAAGACCCACCAGCACACAGCACGCCATCATCGTCAACGGTATTACAACCGGATCGAGCGCGAACGGGATAAAGAAGCAGATGAACAGTCCCGCCATGATGAACATCGTTCCCCGAACGCTATAGCGATGCAGCACGGGGCTTGCATAGTCGAAGTTGGTCCTCTTTATTTTCCACGTCATCCAGCCGTCATAGATGGCCGGGGCAAACAAGATCAGCATGTACGGTGCCCATGCCAGCAGGAGTGCCGCTCGGGTGTAGAACTGGAAGATGATGTTCACAAAAGCATCCATGCGGCCATTGACCCACACAAACCAATCCGTACCCATGCCCTCCATCCCTCTTGACCGCTCCCGCTCTGCCTCGGAGGGGATCAACGTCTTATACATGCCGTCGTAGAACCCGGAGTCAATGATGCTGGCTTGGTACCACGTCGTGGCCTTGTTATGTATCCAATCCCGAGCCTCTACACCAAGGCTTTGTTGCACCAGTGCAGACTCATTCTGGATCGCTCTGTCCGTCCAATCCCCTGGGATCAATAGCAAAATGGTAAGCAGCTCAAGGGTGAGCAACCAGACGACCACTAACCACGGCTTGTTCATAGTCAGTTCTCCTCAGAACATTTTTAACGCTTTCACATATGAGTAAGTCGTACAGCAGGCCTCTCAAAGAAGGCTCGTCCTCATGAGCATGGGGAGTGATCGACAGGTCACCAGGATGGCATGTACACCATTCAGAGAATGAGGTGCCGGAATCAACCGACCAGGCTTCCCCTCCACTGTTCGCCGCGATCTGCACCTCAAGGGCCTTGCAGGTCTCCGTGATGAGGGTCTCTAAAAAGGCACTAATCCTGGCGGGATCTTCGTATTTGTACCTTTGCGCATGGAAAACAAGCTGACTGTAGCGGAGCAACGCCTCCTCGATGATCGGGTAAATAACCGGCTCCTGATTTGCCTTAATACTGTCACTGATGTAGTCGCTCAGTTTCTGGATGACCGACTCAGAAGCGGGCCAATCCAGCTGCAATATGCTCAGAATATGGGCATTCTTGCGACCACGACTTTTCAGGACATTCATCACTCGTTCAAAAGGGTTCTCACCGACATTAACAACTTGATATTCCGCATATCGCTTACAACACATAGTTGAACCCCTTACTTCTCGGTCAAGATGGGCAGGCGACCCTTCACAATTTTTCCGCCTGAGATTTTGGCTATGTACTCCAGGTTTGGCAGCATCCCCAGCAGCTGAGCTGGAAACAGATCGGCCTCTTCTTCCATTAACCGTTCGCCCTGGTTACCTCCGTGCATGATCGGTTCACTTCCGTCTGTGTTCTGGCCTTGCGTCCGCATGACGTATTTGAGTCGGGTTTTGGGCAGGTTTTCGGCGATGTATTCTTGGGTCTCCGCATCGACAATCCGCAGCGCAAACACGTTATTGATGTTCCCCAGCACCTGGAGCGCTTTGTCTTTGCTACCCAAGCGGGCGGCGAAATCGGCAAATGTCTGTGTTGCCACGAAGAGACGCAGTTTCGCACCGCGGCCCTTGTTGAGGAGTTGAATAAAGGGATCGTTGATCACCTCTGCCGCTTCATCGACAAATATGTTCACCGAGAGGTTATTCACACCGTAGTTGTAGCGGTCACCGGCTACCGCCGTCAGATCTGAAAGGAAGATTGAACCCAGGGCACTGCCGACCATGTTATCGGTGAGAGAGTCGAGACCTAAGTACGCCACCTGGGCGTTGTTGATGATCTTGGCGGAATCGGTGATCTGACGCTCGTCACTGAGATCGGTTGCATCAGGCGATAACAGTGGTCCGAGCTCGCCAGAGGTCAGCATGTTCATGATGGGGAGTAAGTTCGAGACCATTTTCGAGAAGTGGGTCGCATCATGCTTGAACATGTTGAGCAGGCCTTCCAGTTCCGAGCTTGGGTGCTCAGGCTGAATGACGTTGTTGTAGAAGGCCATGTGAGCGACTGCGAGCTTACTGCGCGACCCATTGGCCGCCTTCTCCAAGTAAGGGGCCGCAGCGGCTTCCCAATCAGGCATCACGCGCTCTGAATATGCCTGCACTGCCTTGATCACTAGGCCATCGGCGCCACCTTCTAAAAAGCGGCGGAGCTTGATCAAGTTGGGACGGTCATACGCCAGGATCAACCCCTGCGCAATGTTGTTCAGCGCCTGCCAACCGAACGATTTGAACGGGTCACCGCCACCTTCCGAGGGGATGAGAGCTGCCAAGCGGCTGGCTATCTCTGTGACACGGGTGAAGTTTCGAAGGGGATCGATCCGGACTGACTCCTCCGGGAACGCTGGGTGGAAAGAGACAAACCGCTCTGCTTGCCCCATTGCTTCACAGGCCCGACGCGCATTGTCGCGCATCTCCTTATCCCCTTTCGGATCGATGATAATCACAGCTTCGCCACGTAGGATGGCTTGGGAGATAAGCGTATCGAACATACGGGTCTTGCCCGAGCCCGTCGTACCCACGATGAGAGAATGGCCCTCAGTGTGCTTGAGCGGTTGCATCAGGTGCTCTTCTTTTGGCTCAACCCCGTGGATCCACGGCTGACCGATAGGCATCTCTTTTTTCTTCTTGCCCCGTATAGTCCGAACAACCTTGCTTGTGGTTGACTCCGTGCCCACGATATAGGTCCAGTCTCGCTTTAGGATCTCGAACACGCGCTGTGCATGGCGGTTTTCCCAGGCAAAGCCATACCCAAGCCACATCTCCTCCGGTGACGCCTTAATCTTCTTTTGGAGTTCCCTGATGGAAATGAACTCCAGATCCCTTCCCTTCAAATGCTTCTGGAGCAGGTGCATTTTTATTGCCTTTGGCAGGCGAGCCATTGTCATGACACCACAAATTCCCGTCATCCAATAGAACGGTTCAGGCGGCATATCCGTAACTTGCTGGACCGCCAGCGCCACGCCGGATGCAGCCACCCAGCCAAAGACGGCGCTCATCTCATAATTTGGCCGCCACGGCATTTCATAGGCGAGCGGGTCATAGGTCATTGTCACGATTTATCTACCTCCAAATAGAGTTTTCCTTGACGTTGCTTGAGCAACGGTCTCCTTTGTGCTCGGCGCAAAGTGCCACCCAAAACATGCTTACTGATCCCCGTATATTCCCCAGCGATAACCTCAAAGGCCTTGTCGCTAGTAGTAAGGGACCCTTCTTCCTCAAGCACAGCGCTAACTAGCCATCGTCCACTACGGTTATTGATCATCTCCTTGAGCATCTGAATCGCTTTTTCGGGCGTCATCTTCGGTGGGAGATAGAGATCCTCATCAACCGCCTCCTCCTTCACGATGCTCCTCGGACTCAGTTCCTCTGGGAGATCGGGGCCTGGCAACGCGATATTGCCCACGTCAAGCACCCGTGCTTGCTTTTGCTGAGGCTCAGGTTGCTCACGCTGCGGCAAGCGAGCGAGATTCTGAGTACCCTCGGCAGGCTTGGCTGCCGGTGCAGGCTGAATGGGCTTGTCCACCTTCTCCTTACTCCGCGATTCCTTCCGCGCCGCAACCTTGTCTGGTTGTGGCGTAGTCTCGATTGGTGGTACTGGTGGTGATGGGGGCTCGACAGGCACACTGATGACCGGCGCATCGCTAATCACGCTCTTTTCCTGCACTAGCTCTCTTTCTGGAGAGGCTGCCTGGGTATCGACTCCGCTACTTTCCGATTGGCTTGGCCTCCTCTGACCTCTGTTTTTCTTCGACTGGGTTTTCTTTACCTCAGGAGAGGCAACAAGCTCGAAGGCATCTTGATAGCCCCCCAGTAAAGACTCCGCTTGCTTGATGGCCGCAATGACTGCGCTGGACAATTGTTCCGTCAGAACAATCGCTTTGACGCCATTGAAGTCCTGAACCTTACGCCCGGACATTACTGGATCGGGCACAATGGCCTGTGCCTGGAACAGGGCGGTCAGTATTTCTGACGGGGCCCCAAGTGCCCGAGCGCCCTCCGGATACAAAATCACAACCTGACCTTTCATCAGGCATAGCACTTCGCCTAGCGTGGCCTTCCCTTCCAGCACGGGTAAAATGGCTCGTTCCAGAATGGGCCCAGCCTCTCCGAACGTTGCCATCAGTGCCACCAGCTCGCCCTTGGCATCCGGAACGTCGGCGCCAGCCAGTTCTTCACTCGCAAGTTGGTCTCCAGGCTGGCCTACCTCATCCTCATAGGCTTGGAGTGATGGAATTTCCTCGATCGCCCACGAAGGTGGCACATCCATCCCACCCACATCTCCAGTGGACTCATCATTCATGAAATTCGGGAAGACTTGATTCATCAGACCCAGCTTGGATGTGCCTGGGTTGACAACATCCTGCGTTGGTACGGGTGCCGGTGCCTGGCTAGGCTCATCGGACATGCTGGTACCTGCAACAAATACATCGAACGGGAAGTCGAGGCCACCCAAGCCACCACCGACATCGATGATGGCTTGCAGCGGACTTTCCACGGCCAGCGGCGGGGTACTTTTCGCGATCTCCTGAGGCGATGGCTCGGGCTGCTGTTGTTCGGGTACTGGCGGAGTGGCTTTTTTGCCTTGATTCTTCCCGCCACGACCGCCAGCGCCTTTTGCTGGTTTTGCTGGTGGAGCGGTGTCCACTGTTGGCGATGCCGGTGTGGGCTGGGTAGCGTTGTCGTCACTGGCTGTTCCCCCCAGGATCTCCATCGCATCCCCAAACCCCAGCCCTGCCAGCGCATTCATGGCCTCTTGTTCAGCAGACAGCAGGCTTTCATTCATGCCATTGGCCGAGCCATCATCAGCGTCACTAGCTTCATCAGGATCGATGAGCTCGATGACAGCATCCGCCACATCACCCACAACTTCGCCAGCCACGGCAGCTGGTGGCTCAGTTGTGAAGACCAGCTCGTTGGACTCAAGGCGCAGCATGAGGATCTTGATAGAACCCGCAGCCTCTTGAAGCATCTCGGGGAGGACTTCCCAGTACCGGTAGTACGCTCGGTCTCCCTTCTCTTGCACCGTGTTAGGTACAGCAAACCCGCGTTCAATCAGAATGTCAGCAAGGGTATCCGGATCCCGTGGGATGCCCGGAATTTTGTCGTGACTGATCAAATCGTAGAGATCGCCCAGATTACGCCAGGCGATGAATACCCCTTGCTGGAGATGCCAAACCTTGGCCCCTGGCTCATTGACCTTCCATTTGCCCGTTTTAACCAGACGGCGGATAGCGTCGAACACATACCGTTCAACGGGCACACCATAAGAGAACTCGTCCACGTTGAGCCGGTTCTGTTTCAGGTCTCGGGACACGCTCTCCTGATCGGCTCGAAGCATCAGTTTCGTCACCGGCTGGTTAACACTGGTACCTGAAATGGCCTCAAGCATTGCCTCAATGATCAACGGGCCAGACTCCGAGAGGTATTCTCTGGTTTCGACCGGAATGATCCGGTCTACCGCCAGCAGGGAGAATTGCTCGTGGCGCTTATGGCGCTTCTCGCGCCAGCGAATAAAGTACCGGTCTACGTGATGGCGTTTGGCCCAGTCATGGAGCGATTCAAAGTAGGGATTCCAGGTCACGACCCCATTTTTGTCCGTAATGGACACATCAGCGAGCGGCTTGCCCACGTCATGCAGCAACCCGGAGAAGCAGCTCGCCAACCGCCAGCGAGGTTCATTATCCCGCCGCTGCTTAGGTGTCCCCTCAATAGAGAAGATCACGGACTCGGAAGCCTGAGCGGCCCAAAATGCAACCTCCAGGCCATGGCGAAACAGTCCACCAGCCCCCCGGTGGTGATGAGCCTCCGATGCAGGCAATAGGTGCACAAATGCGGCATAGCGATGGATCACTGGCAGTACCAGCCGGTTGAAGTCCTCAATGGTGAAACCGAGTGAGTTCCTGACCTTCTCGATCAGCTCGGCTTGAGTCGCCAGTATCTTGTCAATCGGGGCCACGGGCAGGCCTTTGGCAAAAGGAGGGTAGCGAGGGATGTCTTCCTCATCCATGTCCTTCAACGGCAAGAGCCTGCCACTCTGAGGGATCTCCCCCTTGCTCCCGCCCCATCCAAACAACTTGTTCAGGACACTCAACATGTAACTTGACCATGTTCATCGTTTTACGTCGTTACATGCTCTCAAAACTATTTCTCCTCTCACACCTGCGTAACTGTCCAATTTGGGCAGTTTGAGAAACGAGGTTCCACTTCCTCCCCCGTTAGAATGGGGCATTCATGATGATAACGAAGGAATGAAGCGATGAGACAACGGCTATTGATTCTTGGGGTCGCGATGCTGGCCGGGTGTGCTGCAAACACACCAAAGGCCCCCCCAGCTCCACAGGCCCCTGTAATCAACGACAAACCTGAGAGGGTCAGCCGGGAGCTGACTGTTGCATGGGACAATTATGGGCGGGGCGGCGCGGCACTGAGACAACCAGCGTTTGTCCATGTGTTGGGGCAGGATGGTTCGCTGACATCCAACATAGCCAGCACCACATCAGAAACCATTTCCCTTCCGGAACCGATGCTGACGCCCGGTGACATCGCTGCGGCCATGACGGCGTTTAAAGGGATCCAATCCGGCAATCGCCAAGGCTATTCCGTTTATGAGATTTCCCGCTGGGAGCGCTATTGCAACGCTGGCAAAGGGATGGACGAGCACGACTGGCGCTTTATCGATGCCCAAGGGGCAACGAATGTGCCTTCGGAAGTGATCACCGGTTGCATCCCACCAGCTCACACCTCCCACGGCTATTTACAGGCTTGGACCCATTTCTGTACCAACCAAGGCGTAACCCCCGATGACCGGCGCATTGTGCGCGAGTCTGTGCGCCCCTACTCAGTGGTGAACCCATGCAAAGCACTGAAATGACAAAAAACGCTGATCTCGTAGATGCCTTCACGATCATGCTCCAAGAAGCCGCGTCCAGGGGCAGCCCCCAAGAGGCGGCTTATGTGATCTCTGGGGTCCTCGTGGACCTTTCCAAAGACTACCCGCAGGTCAAAGACTTGGCCCGAAACTGGAGCGAACTGGCAAGCCTGACGCCAGCCATCAGGGGGATTACGTAATGGATCTGTACATTTGCGAGAAACCTTCACAGGCAAAAGATCTGGCCGGTGTGTTGCAGGTGACACAACGCGGTGACGGCTTCATCCATGATGGAGGCAAGCGCGTCATCACCTGGGCGTTAGGTCATCTGCTTGAGATGTATATGCCCGACGACTACGACGAGAAATACAAGTCATGGTCTCTCGATACTCTCCCCATTGCGCCGGAGTCATGGCAGAGCAAAGTTCGCCAGAGCTCCGCCAAACAGTACAAGATCATTGAGGGCTTGGTGAAAAAGGCCAGCACCGTCTACATCTCCACGGACTACGACCGCGAGGGCGAGGCCATCGCGAGATCCCTTTTAGACCGGTTCCGCTACTCAGGCCCGGTGCGCCGGGTCTGCCTGACTGCCCTGGATGAATCAAGCATCCGTAAAGCACTCAGCAATATCAAGGATGGTCAGGAGACTGCGCCCCTGTACTACGCAGCCCTTGGGCGGCAACGTGCAGACTGGTTGATAGGCATGAACGTGAGCCGCCTCTATACCGTCCTGGCTCGACAAGTTGGTTTCGAGAGCACACTCCATGTTGGTAGGGTGATCACCCCGACTGTCGCTCTGGTGTGTCAGCGTGACCGAGATATAGCGGGCTTCACACCATCGCCATACTGGGTGCTGGGCGTCAACGTGGCTGTTCAGAACGGGCAGTTTTTGGCACAGTGGGTACCGCCCGAGGAGTGCAGCGATGATCAGGGCCGGTGCACCAATAAAGCCTATGCCGAGCAGGTCGCCTCCCAGATCAATGGGGCTCAAGCCGTCATCAGTAAGGCAGAGACAAAACCCGGTAAAGAGTCGGCGCCCCTGCCCTTTGACCTCACCTCCCTACAGCAGTACGGCAGCAAACGATGGGGCTATACCGCTCAGCAGGTGCTCGACGCTGCCCAATCTCTGTACGAAAAGCACAAAGCTACTACCTATCCACGAACCGACAGCCGGTATCTCCCGGAGAGCCAGAAGGAGAACATCTCCGACATACTCCAGGCTCTCATATTGTCCGATCAAAGGGTCTCCGGGCTGGTGGCCGGGGCTGACCCACATCGCAAGGCCAGGGCGTTCAATGACAGCAAAGTGTCCGCGCACCACGCGATCATCCCGACACCAGCCAGAACGAACATCAGCGCCATGTCGGAGATCGAGCTCAACCTGTACGATGCAATCCGCCGCTTCTACATCGCGCAGTTCTACAGTGAATTTGAATTCTCAAAAACCGTCATTGAGGTGCAAAGTGGCCGTCACCTCTTCGCCGCGTCGGGCAAAACGCCAGCCAAGCAAGGCTGGAAGGTGCTCTTCACCTCTGACAGTGAGAGTGACCCGAAGGAAGAAGGTGAGGATGTCGATGCTCTGATTGAGCAAGAGAAGTTACCCCGCGTCAGCCAAGGAGAACCGGCGTTACTAAAAGGGGTCGATCTTGCGAACAAAATGACCCGCCCCGCGCCGCATTTCACCGAAGCCACCCTCTTGGCCGCAATGGAGAACATCGCCCGATTCGTGACCGAGGAGAAGTTCAAGCAGATCCTCAAAGACACGGCAGGCCTGGGTACTCCGGCCACCCGAGCCAGCATCATCCAGGGCGCCGTGGATAAGGGTTACTTCAAGCGTCAGAAAAAAGTGCTGATCGCCACTGAGAAGGCCCATGCACTCATCGCGGTACTACCACCAGCGATCAAGTCACCAGGGATGACGGCCGCCTGGGAGCAGGAACTTGAAAAAATCGCCACTGGCGCCGGGAACATGTCTGTCTTCATGAAACAGATCTCATCCTGGATATGCCAAATGGTCGAGCAGCTCAAGACGGCGGCCCCTGTCCTCACCCAGAATGACGGTGCGATGGTAAAGGCATTTGCCGGGGCAAAACCCCAGTTGCATGTCTGCTTCAACTGCGGTGGAGAGACCCTAAGCCGGATCAAGGGAAAAAACGGGTTCTTCTGGGGCTGCAAGAACGAGGCTTGTAAGAAGACGTTCCCGGATAACAGGGGCAAACCCGAGAAAAGGATCGCTACTGAGGATTGCCCTGCCTGTCCAGACTGCGCCAGCCCGATGCGACTGAGGAAAGGCAAGGCCCCCGGCAAAGTAAGAGCCACCAAGTTCTGGGGGTGCACTGGGTACCCGGATTGTAAGACCACAATGCCATTTAAAAAATCAGATTTTCAGGATTGAACGAGGAGATGACGATGTTACGACTGCTGATGATGACGGCCCTTTTCTACACCGGTTCTTCAATTGCTGCTGATGTAGGACTGACCCGTAGCTATGTGAGCGACGATGCAATCACCATAGCAAAGGGATTGGGGGACTTGAGTGCGGATCCTGTTCTGCTCTTTGTCGTTGTGGATGTGAACTCCCACTTCGCTACTAAATGCGGCAAGGTGGCATCACCCCACGAACTCGCAATGAACCCCATTGTGGACGAGCTGGTGGACTTGAAGCGCACCAATAATGAAAGCACCTACAAGGAAGGCATATCCCGGCTAAGTTGCTCGCTGTTTGAGAACTGAAAATAAAGAAGGGGCCCATGGCCCCTTTCTCATTCTAATCAGTGGAAGAAGATTACGCCGACAGGGAAAACGCTGCCCCGCCCCATATCCCATGGATAACGGATCTGGTCATGACTCTGACATCGCACGTAATCAAGCAAATAAGCGGGCAGCGATGAGTCCCTGCACTTGAAGAGTATTTTTACCTCCTCCCTGTCTGCTGGCAAAAGCAGATAGGGAACGGGGGTTTTGGAGTCAGTCAGATACCCATATCGGCCAAAGGGCTCATCCTCACCGCCAAACATGCCACCATAAACTGTCGTCAAATCGCTGATGGAATAGCGCATAACGGGATCGCAGTCTGCCCTGCCCTTCATCACCAGTGGTTGAATCGCCTCGACTATCCCGCCAGTCATGATGCTGGTGCAGTTGTACAAATTTGGGCGAGTGGACACGATCCCAGTAAATTCCGATGACCATATCGGGAACATGGATTCCGCCCGTTTCTCGCACATTTTCTTCATGAAGGCCTTGAACTCGTCGCAGTTATCCTTCCAGTCCAAGTACAGTTTACGGTTGATGATCTGAGCCAGGTTGCGCTCAATGACCATGTTAAACGTCGCCGTTGTCGCACTATCCGGTCCAACAAAGCGATCCGGCCTTGGATAGAGGTTCAGAAGATTGTTGCGATCGCCGTAAGGTATTTTGACTGTACGCCCGAACCTGGATGCAGAGCTGTTGAGTTCGACCGTGTATTCCGGCGCTTGGGCAAAGGTGTCTACGTTCAGTCCGAGCCGATCTAAGTCAGGCAACAAGTGATCAATCTGGAGCCCATCAAGCAACTTGCGGATCCTGCCAGCCATTTGCGAGTTATTGACCCCCACAGCCTCCAGTGCTTCCTCAAAGTTGTGATGTGACAACTCAAAAGGAGGTTTCCAGAGTACCGGCAACAGGCCTTTAGCCTCGGGGGATTCGAGCAAGAGCCGACTGCTGACTGACAGGGCATCCGGGGTGAGAGTCGGCAGTCTCAGCGCCAGCAACTCCATCAACATCAGGATCCACATTGCTTCCGTCTGGGCCAGGGATGAAAGCTTGCCAAACTCCGTCCGCAATCCATCGCTATTAACTACCAGGCCGTTCGGCGCTGCTGATGTTGGGAAGTGTGGGTTCACCTCGGTGATGGGAGTGCCGGAGTAGCCGCGGCTATAGCGGTTGTCTGTAGTCAGTTCTGACTCGTAAAACTCCCAAGTGGATTTTGCAAACCAACAAGTGTGCGTCGGCGACACAAAGACGAAGGCATGGTTGTTGGTGGTATTTGCCAAGTTGCCTATCAAGACAAAATGGAGGCCGTCGCTGATGCTGCCATTACGAATGGCGAGTTCGAGCGAGAGCCAGTCGTTGTATCGATAAATCACCTCGTGCATCCGCATTGGGCCTGTATGAGGCTTCCCATTGGCGTGGATCCAAGTGACCGGCAGATCAGCAAGGCACACGGCGTCACGCAGCAATCGGACCTTCTCATGACGGGTCAGCGTCAGCGAAATACCAAATCGGTCCAAGCCAGTAGTAACACGGTCGAAGAACGCCGCTTGTGCTGGCGCACTGTCTTCATCCAGGCTCAGCTTCTCGGCCATGATCGCCCTGCCATATTCAGTGAATGCAGGATCGAGCAGCACTGACCCTAGCGTAACTTTTGAATGAGCGAGCGCCTCTTCAATGAGATAGCTCGCATAGGCCTTGGCAACGAAGGTGGATGGGTCGCGCTCCACAAGCGTGTTGATGACTTTCTTTGCTTCATCAATGGAGAATTGATCGCGGGAATCCCACGCAAAAAAAGGCGACTCACTGAGAAGGGTCAGAATTCTTCCGCCATTGTCCCACTGTGACATTTTGAAATTTCCTTACTTTCTGAGGCATTTTTCAGGAGGCGATAAGATAAGTTGACGCGCCTACGTCCTGTCAACGGGGCTACGGGGCGAGATGTTCCATCCACCGGCCATGAAGGCTTGATGATTACCGAACTTACGAAGCTCGATAAATGACTTGTCTGGGAAAGTGACCAGGCCCAATTCACTGTCTCGGGTGTACGTTCCCGCCGCACGAATTCTCCCTACCGTGGCCTTCTCTGCGAGAAGCTTGTAGGCAATGGTGTGGTCGCCATAGGCCATGTTTTCCTCCTACACCTCATTGGCCGGAATGGATGGGTTTTGTTGTTCTAACAGTTCAGCTCTGATAGTGAGATAGGGCATTACCGTCTTGATAATTCCGTCTTTTTCCATCGCGCTCACAACACGCTCAGGGATCTGATACTGCTTTGATTTTCTATATGGCACTTTGGGGGCAGTAAGGTACCAACCAGTCCCCCGATTCGTTAATGTCCACCCTTCACGCAGATGCTCGATGATCTCGGGTTCAGTCACGGTATTACCCTCTCAGAAGTCGATGATTTCATCGGCCCACTTGGATATGTCAGTAGCGATGCCGATAAGTGTGATGCTTTCAGCCAATGATGCTGTCCAGAAGAATGGTGCAGCTCTCTACATGGCCCAGCAGGTTATCGCGTTTCTTGTAGTCGCCGACCCTTGCAGCTGCATCAGCAGCAGCTTGATAAAGCGCCCCTGCTCGTTCCAAATTGCGCTGGCGACCCTTTGGCTTCCAGTATTCACGAACCCACGGCCACTGTGCTGGAAGCTCGCTGTCAGCGTTATTCGCGTCTCGGTAGCAAAGAGCGGCCATTTCCAGGTTGTCCGCACCGTGCATATCGTCATGGCTTTGGGTCCAACCTTCAACTTCTATCTGCCGCTGCCGTTCAGCGGCAATCAGCGTTTTCCCGGTAATCATCCTCATCAATGCGCCTTAACAGTTTGGTAGTCATATATGTCTAGTTTACTGGTTTCGCATCACCTGTCAAATATGTCTACATAAAATGCCATTCTTTGAGCCTATTATGATTTGGGGCCAAACTGCTGGCATCGAGCTCCGGCCGCTGCCGCACCGGTACCGGCCGCCGCCGCTCGGGAACCGGACCGCCGCGGGCCCCCGGCCAT
>RCUL01000272.1_pt1 | contig 34008 bp, 24 predicted proteins | sample 2167521 | NCBI WGS metagenome assembly RCUL01 (sample SAMN09932745, study PRJNA488358) | compost metagenome | feature: garden; material: soil; isolation source: compost soil in acetic acid-enriched culture | place: Germany: Experimental Botanical Garden Goettingen | collected 2016-01-27
CATTGATACCAAAGACAAAAGATGTTTGAAGAGGTGCTCCTCCAGTTTCGGGATCTACATGCACATCTTTCTGTCTGATCCATAACGATCTTGGATTATTGATCTGAAACCGCAGCTTTAGATTCCTGGCTTTGATCTTTGTTGCCAGATCTGCCGGCAATAAATAACCTAAGGCTATAGTTCTGATTTTAATAAAATCTGCACTGCGCACTAGATTGTCTGAATAATAGTATTGATTTGAAGGAGCAATCTGATAATACTGGCCACTTCCGGGAATATCTGTATCAGTATTTTCGGGTGTCCAGCTATCCAGTAAATAAGATGGCATAGCTCCATAATTGGCTGACGGGTATGCCAATGGTACCGGTCTAGCCCTAAAATAGTGACCCCCGTAATACATAGCAAAAATACTGAGGGTGAATCCCCTGTATGAAAAGTCATTGTTAAATCCCATCGTGATCTTAGGATCACCACTGCCTGAAAAAACGATAGCATCTGCATCAGTGGGACCCAATGTTGCCTTAGTCGGTACACCAGCAGTATTATACCACTGTGCCATGCCCATATCATCAAGCCCTGCAAAACGAAAAGAGAACAATGAATTTACAGGGTATCCTTTACGGTACGAATCACCGGCTGCCAGCGTAATCGGATTTCTGGTCAATTCATCTACATCAGTAATGCGGTTTTGATTATAAGCCCCTGTTAAATTACTCGTCCAGCCAAATGTTTCCCGTGAAGTGGCTCTAAACCAATCATAACTCAAATTGAATTCCACACCGTTGTTGACCATGCTGGCGTTGTTGATAACCATGGATGCAAAGCCTTCGGATGGGTCAAGCCTTTTCTGTGCAAATAGGTCTGTCCCCTTGCGACGGTACCAATCTAGGGTACCCCGTAGACGACTTTCGAAAAGGCTAAAATCGATACCGATATTGGCCGTAGCTGTCTTTTCCCATCGCAATTGCGGATTCGGTGGATTGGAGACTGTAGCATTGGGCTCTTGGGTCAGGTTGTTGATCCCCGCTGTTCCCACCAAAAGTGCACTTACATTACGAATATTGCCCGTTAACCCGTATGATGTCCGAACCTTTAAATAGTCAATCCAAGTATATTGCTTGATAAAATCTTCATTTGATGCAACCCAGGATACACCAACTGACCAAAGTGGTCTACCTCTATATTTTTCGTCTCCACCAAAAAGGTCAGCATAATCTTTACGTATAGAACCAAAAAGATTATATTTTTGATCATAGGTATAAGTCAGATTAGCATACCCAGAGGCAAAGCGGTGCATAATGTCTTTTTGAAGTCCCAGGGACACAGCCTCAGCAAAATGATATTGATACAAAGGATAATTCGCATTCCAAAGCGTACCCATCTTTTTCTCATCCATGGCGTCAAAATTGACCACGTTGGTCAGTTGGGTCTGCAACTGATCATCATACCCTAACAAGACGCCATTTGTGCCATAAGACCTGGTCTGGCGAAATTCCATACCGGCCAGGGCAATAAAGCGATGTCTGTTAAATGTACGGTCAAAATTGGCCTGAAAACGCGCTGTATAGTTGGGACTACGTAAATGAGATGTGGCCAATTTTCCGCCTTTTGGAATATAAGATGGGTAGGAAACAGCTTTCGTTACAGGATCTTCATACCGATAAGTGTACACATTATGCAACCACCGCATCGTATAACTATCTTCTTCCGAATAACCCGATACATCTGTGCGGATATCTTCATATTGGAACATCGGCTGCAAAGACAAGCCATTGAAAGGTCTGATATTTAAATTTAAATAATACCGGGTATTTAGTGTACTGGTATTCACAAAATCGCGTTCCAATTCGTCCATGTGATTGAACAATGCTGACTGTAGTTCTGGTCGGCTCTCGGCAATAGTGTTATAGACATTAAAACGATTGTTCGTATAGTATGCTCTGCTACCATCATCATTGAACAATCTGAAATAAGAAGGAACATTAAAAGGGGTAAGTGCAAATTGGTTATTGTGAGTGCGAGCCCTCCCGATAACACTATTGATGCCGTAATCGATATCAAGCCACTTATCTACACTATAATCGCCTTTATAGTGTAAATTAATACGGCGATCAAATGCATTAATAATACCTTTATTGTCATTCATATAATTTAATACAAAGCTATTTTGAGCTTTACCGGTATTTGTCCGTAAGGCCAGATTGTATTGTTGGGTTACACCTTTCAGCAGGACACGATCATGATATTCGTTTGCAAAATCATTCTCCTTATAATTTTGTAATCGTGCATCAAGCTCAGATTGATTAATGAAATTGGTGTTGAGCTGATAATATGCATATTGGACAGGGGTTATTGCCTGCCCGGTGGCGATATTACTTTCAAAGTCTTGAATAGGTTGCTTAACTGTTCCACCGCCGCCACTGAACCACCATTTATAATAATTGCTCTCCCAGTCTACCTGCTGCCCCGGCGACATAAAATTGTTATAGCTATAATCCGGTTTTTCGGTAACTGTCACATTGGCCGAAGCTTCAACAGTAGTTCTCCCCTTTTCTGTTGCTTTTTTTGTCGATATGACAATCACTCCATTGGAGGCTCTGGCACCATATATGGCTGCAGCAGCAGCATCTTTTAACACGGTCACCGTTTCTATATCATAGGGATTGACATCCGCAATGGATCCTTCGATTGGCAAACCATCGACAACAACCAAAATACCTGTTGAAGCCTCCATTGTGCTGGTACCGCGAATAGTAGCCTTGCCTTGATACTGCACCAAGCCAGGAACGATACCTTCGAGATTGTCCATCACGTTGATACTATTCCGTTTCTCAATATCTTTGCTGGTCACAGTAGTCACGGAACCGGTAATATTTTCTCTACTGATCTTTTGAAAACCGGTATTGACAACTGTTACTTCGTCCAGACTGCGCAGCGTAGGCTTCATGTTGATAATCATATACTCTTTTTGCGCTAATTGTCCAGCTGTCACTGTCGTTTCACTGGTTTCGTAGCCTACATAGCTCACCTCAAGAATATCATTGACCTCAAGCCGATCAAAACGAAAGAAACCTTTGTTGTCTGTAGCTGAGACCTGATTGGTTCTTTTTATTTTCACTGTAGCACCTGCCAAAGGGATAGACTTGTCTCCCACCACCAAACCTGCTAGTCCCTGCTGCATGCTCAGCCCGCTATCAATCGATTCATCTTTTGACTTAGGCTTCTTTAGGCTTGTGATTACAACAGACTTTCCTTCGATAGAGAAGGCGAGGTCACGCCCCTTCGTAAGTGATTGCAGAGCCTGATCAAGACTTATGTTCTTAAGATCGAGATGAATCGATCGATGTTGTTGAAAAATAGCCTTATCCAGCAAAAAGTCATATCCCGTTTGTTGCCGCAGCTGTTTTATGATCTGTTCTAAGGAGGCATTTCGCTCCATTATCGTGACACGTTGTGCATACGAGGCCCCGTAGGTATGCACCAGCATACATGTCATGATAATAAAAACTAATTTCATAATAAATAGTAGTTTAGGTAAAGGCCGCATGGGGTAAAAAACACCCAATAGCACATTTTTTTTCATACTTTTGTTTTGGTTAAATGGTTCATGTCTGATTAGTGTCGTTCGTTTTTTAATGGGCATCTTTTGGGCAGCGTCATTTTTCTTTTATAGCCGCGAGGTGGTGATGCACCTTGCGGTTTTCTCGACCATTCACCTTTCGGTCGTTCCCCTGCTGATTTGAGATAAATAGGTTTAATTTGTTACTATAAGGGTCCTTTCTTTAATTTTGAATTTTACTTTATTTGTTCTTTCGATTTGGCGTAATGTGGTTACTAAATCATTTGATCTGGAGATGTATCCCCACAAATTGAGCGACTTTGGCGCATCTGCTGTAAACTGTACATCCATATTGTACCAACGTCCTATGGACAGCATGATATCGTGAAGATTTCCGTCAATTTTAAAGAAACCATTCTTCCATGCCAAAATCTCTTCCGTATCTTGCTCATGGACATTGATTTGTCCAAGTCGGTTGACAGCTTGTTCGCCAGGTTTGATAATACGTTCTCCTGAGCTGCTCACCACATTGACTTTTCCTTCAATAAGCGTAGTTTTGACAAGCCCCTTTGATTCTGCATAGGCATTGATGTTGAAATGCGTACCAAGGACCCTAACATGCTGAGATGCCGTTGCGACAATAAATGGTCTGGAATTTTTGCTTACTTCAAAATATCCTTCACCTTGCAATTTAACTGTACGTGCAGCACTAGTAGCAAGATTGGAATCAAAAGTCAAACTAGACGCGGCATTAAGCCACGCTTTCGATCTGTCCGGAAGGACGACTTGGTACATTTCTCCATTTTTTGTGGTGATAGTATTGCGAGCTGCTTTAATGGACTGAGGATTGGCGTGATTTGCCGTGAAAACAAGTATGCCCTCTGCATTTTTGGAGATAACGACTCCTTGCTCCGTCTTGATTTCACCTATATTGGCAGTATTGAGATCAATCTTCGAACCATCGGACAGCGTCAAAGTAGCACCCTCATGTCCAGCTTTGATCTCCGGTCCTGTATAGTTGGCTACCTCATATTCCCGATGGCCTTGCTGCAATTTGTATATACCTAGAATGCCTGTGAATAATAAAACAGCAGCTGCATAGGATATCCATTTTCGTTTCTTCAAAACCCGAACTTGAGGCGGGCATCGCTGATCAATAACTGCCCACATCGCTGATTTTATCCTTTTAAAATCTTCAGTAGAGTCGATAGCAGATTGGTCCATGCGGTTAAAGGCGTACCATTCTTCGACAACACGCTGCTCCATCTGCGTGGCCGTACCTGAAAGATATTTCTCTACGAGCTCTGCTCCAAGTTTCCTTTCCATAAATCGAAGTCGGGTTTATTAACCGTTTAGTGTGTTATACAGTTGAGGAAAGCTTAGGGGGTAGATAAATTTTAAAAACAATCATAACACACTAAATAAGAACAACATAAGATAATCAGATATCTCAGTTTTCTCTCAAAAAGATCAGCAGCAGTATTCCTAGAGAATTATAATTCGACAGTCTAACTTTAAGAATTTTTAATGCGTTTTGAACTTGCTTTTTCACGGTAGATTCGTTCAAATTTAGTCTTTGTGCGATTTCACGATGAGACAAATCCTCCAATCTGCTTAGTTCAAAGACTTCCCGCATTTTAGCAGGCAGTCTGGCTATTTCACTTGTTAGTAATAGCATCAGATCCTTCTCGTCTATTTTTTCTAATGTTTCATCAGTCACCTGAAGGCTGTACTTTCCAATTTCAGTAAGGTAATCGCTTTTTGTTTTTCCTCTTTGAATATAGTTAAGGACGCGATTGCGAGCGGCCACATATAAGTAAGATGAGATACCAACGTTGTCCCTGATCAGATCGCACTTTTCCCATATTGATGTGAATAGATCCTGTACAAGATCTTTGGATGCATTCTCATCACGAAGCATTTGATTTATCTTATAATAAATCATCATGCTGTATCGATCGTAAATTTCGGCAAAAGCTTCCTTATCTCCATGTTTGAGCAAAGAAACAAGTTCACTGTCTGACAAAATTTTATACTTATCCATTTTACTCGTTTCACTACTTTATAAAAGCATTACTGTAGTATAGGTAAATTTCAAAAATTAATAATTTGCTACAATAGTAGAAAAATATTATAAATTATATTCATATTTTTTAAAATTTCAGCATTGTTTACTAGAGATCTTATATTTCGTTGCAACAATATTCTAAAAAAACCAATCGAAGAAAATAAGGAAAATTTGGTGGAGGTTAGGAGCAATAAAATACAGAAAGCCATTTTTGATGAACGGCTTTCTGTATAAAACGGAAACTAGTAAAATTGTATTATAAAACTATAGTTCCCATTTTGTAAATTTCAATGTACTATTATTGGGATAATCTATCCAAAAAGCAAAAAGCTCCTTATTCTGAACAAGGAGTTTCTGATAAGCCCCCAGATATTCTTTAAAAGTATTCGATACTATCGGCTTTGCTAAATACATTTCCTTCGCCACGGAATAGTTATCGTTTAGTGCTCTGTAGTTAACAGAAAACTTTTGGTCAATGAAATCCGAATAGAGACAATGGATACCGCCATCATTGCCAAAAGCAGTAGAAAGTAGATTTCCCGTGGAAGTGATCAGATGTGGGCTAGACCACGACTCCCCTGCATTTCGACTCATAGATAACCATACCTCATTGCGCTGATGTGGATTTTGCCAGCTTAATAGAAGATCATTGCCCCGGGTCGTTAATTCCGTCATTGCTGAGCCAAGTTTCTGAGATATACTGCCTACAACCTTTGCTGTATCAAATCTTACTTTTTCGTCATCAGCGATTCTCCTGGTTAGAAAAATTCCTTTACTACCATACGAACCCGCCGAAATTAAAAGCTGGTTTCCCTTGACCAAAGCCATAGCTGACCCCAAATAAGTAATTGTTTGATCAGTAAACACATTAATGGGTTCTGTCCAGGTAGCGCCCTTGTCTTTGGATACTTGATATTTTACAGCATTTTTAAAGTTTTTAGTATAGGCAACATAAACTAGGTGGATTTCATCTCCGTGACATACAATAGAAGGTTTGTCTAGCAGATTATCACCGCTTTTAATTGGCACTGATTTCAGATTAAAAACTTTGGTATCAAAATCAAATTCATACAACGAAATATTTCCGGAAAAAAAATCCTGCCCGATGTGCATGCAGACGACGTAGGTATCTCCTTTTTGGCTATTACACACAAAAGGATTCCCAGTGCCGAAGGTATTTGGCAGATCAATTATTCCTTTTGCCGACCAGGTCCGACCATTGTTTTCTGATGCGCGATAGGCAACCTGCATATCGGCTGCCTCCTCACTATTATCTTTCCGGGAGGGACGTTTTTCCATCCATACAGTAACGAGACTGTTCTTTGATGGTTTACATGCACTTACCTCGAATGCCCTAACATCGCTCAGGACCTCTGATCGATCTAACTGTGCAAAGGCTTGTCCGACTACCGACACAAACGCACACAATAAAAGTGCGTATATTATTTTCATATATCTTTCTCCCTTTTATTATCCTTTTTTTGCAAACGCGATCATGTTAGACAGTTCCTTTACGGCTTTGTCAGCATCGGCACCAAAGCCTGAAGTGCTGAAACGTATCTGCCCATGTGTATCAATAATAATTTTGGTAGGGATACCATCTACCTTGTATGCGGTGGCGACAGCACTCGCATTTGTTTTCGGATCGCGCAAATCCATTAATACTTCGAAAGAATACTTATTATCGGTTACATATTTTTTTGCATTAGCTGTTGGATCGCCGCCACCTTTTTCCCAGGTATGCAAAAACAAAAATTTGACATTGGGATCGTTCTTGTATTTATCTACCGCTTTTTGCATCGCTGGAAATGAGGCTTTACACGGCCCACACCAAGTGGCCCAAAAATCAAGTACGACCACTTTTCCTTTCAGGTCACTAAGCTTCACAAGATTGCCGTCAACGTCTTTTAATTCAAAGTCAGGTGCAGGTTTACTGACTGCCATTTTTGCGATTTCGGCCTGAATATTTTCCTCCTGAATAACTAATAAATTGCCTTCATAAGCTTTATAACCCGATTCAGAGCCGTTCACAGCGACGTAGGCAGTTTTAAGTTGCTCCATCATCGCCTTATTGGCCTGATCTTCTTTAACAGCATTTTCTATATAGGGTAAGGCTTCTTTAAAACGTTTGGTCTTGATCAGCGTCTGTACATAGGCTCCCTCCAGATATTTTAACGAACGGGGATCAGCTGTCTTATCTTCTTGGAGCGCCAAATATGCCTTTTGCCCTTCCTGATATCCTTTTTCTACATCCTTGCCGTTAGACAAAGCTGTAACATAATTAGTCAGAACAGCAAAATAGTTATTTTGGGCACGTGACAAAAGATTAGGATCAGGACTTGAGCTTGCTTTCATTTCCGCCAGAGATGCCTCTGCAGCATCTACGCCATACTTTAAATAGCCTGCTGCCAGCTCGGGATTAGTCTGAACCATGGATCCGGCCATCATGGCATAAATTGTTTCCTTCGCGATGGGATTTCCTTTTCCATCAGTTGCCCCCTTTCCGTAGATATCAGCATAGAAACGCATCTTGGCATCATCGCCCCTAGCGGCGAAATCCTGACTCAGCGAATAGGTCAGAAAACCAAAATTTTCGTCAGGATATTCTTTATAAAACTCCACAAAACTCTTGTCTCTGGCGTCAAGATCAGATATCTCGCCTATCTCCTGTATTTTTTGCTGTAGGGCCAATCTTCCTTTTGGAAATTTCTTCAGAATTTCATTCTGAAGATTTTCTGCCGGCTCTGTCATCCCTTTGGATGAATAATAGCTATAGGCTACAAGATAGTTTTCTTCGACTGTTCCCTGTTGAAGCTCTTTTAATTTTGAAGCCAAAACTGTCGGATCCGTAATTGTATTTAGCTCTGATAAACGTTGTCTGATGGTATGACCCGTATTAGCTCGTTGCGCGTTTGCAGTAAACAGCAAGAATGCTGAAAATGCTGTTAATATGATTTTTTTCATTTTTATATTTATATATTGTATTGTTACTTATTTGCCTGGTCCACCATCAACTTTATTTCATCAACGGTTTATTCTTACTTCTTTTTCCTATTAAGAAGCTTTACGATAGCTAATGTTTGTAATCTGCCCAAAGCCAGTATATACTATTTCTTTTCTACTGCTGTCGATATCGCCAAACTCATTCAGAAAAATACAGTGTACTTCACCTACAGTACCTCTATTGACCGCAATCACAAGTTGCCGGTTTGCATCTGGGCCTGACTTTAGCATTTTAAGATCGACGATTTCAGCCCCAGCTGCCAATCTGTATAATTCGGTCACGATTCCATTGGCTGCGGAAACCTTAAAAATTTTGCTCTTCGAAGAATAATATCCTCTTTCAACATCCGAAGCTGCAGCAAATCCTGTGAACTGATCGAGTTCCCGGGCTCCGCTTAATTGCGTATAATATCCTCCCAAAATACTTGAGGTCGATCTCAGTCGGAAGGCATAAATGTAGCCTTGGCCAGCATCTTCCATTAAGCTTAGATAATTGTTGCTGAGCGTCAGGTCACTCCCTAGCATGGTCTTCTGAATATTATTGATATTATATTGCCCGTTGCTTGTCAAACGAGAAGGGATCGTAAGCTCACGCCCTTGATAGGTAGCCGACATAAAACGCTTGTGTTTGTTGTCATAGAAATATGTCGTAAAGGACGCATCCGGAAATACAAAAGGGAACATGGAATAATCACCTTCAAAACGATCAGAGAATTTTCCAAAGTTCGTATTATCTCCAAATTCGGTACCATTGGCAGCATAAACCTCGCCGTCGTGGATTAGATACTGATCAATATTATAGGCATTGGCACCATAAGCCGGAATTTTGGAGAAGCTCTTACTATTATAGAAGTACTCATTTAGGTCCATTGTCTGCAACATTGTTTCGGCGTCGAAAACGCGTAGGCCATTCTCCGTAAAATAAAATAGCTGCTTAAAACTTCCAAAAAATGCTGTCGGTACAACAGCTGATACCGCAGCGACAAGTTTTTCGGGATAGGCAGTCCCATTGATATCTGCTATCGGGTTGTAGAACACTTGTTGGTCAGCAGTCCTAATAAATGACATTTGCCCTTTTCCATTTAGATTGTTGCCCACTAACCAGCCTTCGGGAAAAGCACCTGTCACTTTTAAAGAATAAAGTTGACTAATTGCTTTAATATCGGTAGTAGGGTCGGTAGCCAGAAATTGAATGGTATAATCATCTACGGCTAATTCGACTTTGATATCCAGATCCTTCGTTGTGGCCAAAATCTGATAGGATTCGCCCACATACAATCGCCATTGATAGGTATACTGTTTATTAGGGTTTGCGCCTTTTAATTGAGGCCGAATGACCAGATTTTGCAACTGGGCAAGAACGATGGCCGTGTCTTGAGGAGACGCAACTGAGATTTCCTCGATGTCATTATAAGGCTGGAATTTTTCTTCTTTGCAGCTCCAAAAATTAAGTGCCACAAAAAATACCAGCATAAAACTTATACTTTTCATTTGATCCAATTTAAAAAATCACTTGTTTACCATTTTCATCCAACAATGGGCCGTTTGCGGCCTCATATGTTTTCTGTGCAGCTCTGAGCCTCAACCGCATATTGAGTATTTCGCCAGTGGATAAATCTCCAAAAACAGTATCCTCACCATATACTGTAAACATAAACTGCAACTTGGTGACGCTAAATTCTCCCACTGCCCATTCGATGTCATCCCAATACGTAGGCTTTGATAGGTAATCATTAAACTTTATTTTGTACCTCGCGATGCTAAAGGTCTTTTTGATCTCTTGCCCTATTGCGCCTTTTTCAAATATATCGGATGCTTTCACGGTGACATTTAAAAGCATGGTTTTCTCTTTTAGCTCTGCACTACGCAACAATATGACGGGATACAATGTCCGAACGGAATCCGCTGGAAGAATAATCTCGGGTAGAATATAGTCTGCTCCTTCAACGGCTGTACTTCCTGAATATGCTGCAAGCTGAAACTTCCGGTCTGTTTTCGCTGGAGCTCCCTGCACCCGGATTTTCAAAAATATCGTATCGCGCATCACCGAAGGAAGCCGTGAAGCAAAAGAATAGCTGGTGCTATCTGCTTCATACTGCCCGACATAAATACTAAGCGCATCTTTGCCTTCAAAAAACATAATCTCATCCTTCTTGCAACTGAAACATACCAGAATGAGTATTAGCGCTAACATTAAACTTCTCATAATTATTATTTGATCGTTAGGTTTCTAGTGATAATATACATGACCGTATTAATAATTTGGGTTAAACTCAAGTTCATCCTTAGGAATTGGAAGTAAATAGTTTTTTGTACTAAAGCTTGTCATTCCAGCAGGCTTAAAAGGTATATCTGTAAAATTCCGCCGCTTGTAGTAGTAGAATAACTGGCCTTCGGCATACATTTCCTTTTGATATTCCTTTGTGATCTCATTTTGGATAAAAGTACGGTCAAGATTTTCTGCTGTTAAGGGCAGTGCTGTCACGGTGCGGGCCAAGCGAACCTGATTGAGTTGACCTAAAGCCTCGTCTGCCGAGCTGGCCGTCTCAGCGATAATATACCGCATTTCACTGCAGCGTATTACGGGAACCATATGGTCTAGCCGCAAGCTGTCAATGGAGGTGGATGAGGTCTGCCAGAATTTGGATGGAAATTTAAATCCTTGGCTATCCTCAAAAAGATTGAGCCATCTGATATCACTTTCGCCAACTGTCGACACTTCGTACAAGGTTTTAAAGTCTGCTTCAGGTCTGCTCAGACGGTCTGAGAAACTGCCATAAAAAGTAAAATATTGGTCGTATGCCCAGGTCTGAATATTCCTGTTTCGAACGGCAAAAATCAGCTCGCTTTTAAAGAGACGATCTTTTGTGCCAGCAGCAGCACTAACGCCGGATTTGTCAACGAAAGGAAACAGACCGGAATCTACAATTTCCTTCGCAGTAGAATAGGCTCGGGCTTGATCTCCACGATATAGATATATTCTTGCTAATATGCCTTTTGCTGCATAATAATTGAACTTATATCTTCTTTCTGTCGATCCGGTTAGAATAGGGTCCACCTTTTTTAATAGATCAGCAGACTGTAATAAATCTTGTAGTGCCAGTTCTGTGACCTCTGTCACTGTAGCGGGCACTTGTGAATATTGGTCAATGGTCACCCGGTAAGGGATTGCCTTGGCTTGAGGTGAGACAATGAAGGACGGTGCAAACATCCGCAATAGTTCAAAATGCAAAAAACCTCGCAGACCCAATGCTTCACCTTTAATCTCATTGTAGGCTTCGTCGGTCAGAACGCTTCTGTTTTGCTCGCAGAATTTTAGAATATTATTTAAACCGGCAATCCCGTTGTACGCTTTAGACCATACCTGTCCTGTATAGTCAATTACTTCAGCGGATTCATAATCATAGTTCCGACTTTTGACAAAAAGCCCATTTGAACCTGATGTATTATAATTCTGAGCTAATGCGGAGACAAATCCCATAGATAGATTGTCGCCATACAAATTGCGGCTTGCAAGGGTTGAATAAACACCGTTTAGTGTCTGACGAAATCCAATTTCTGAAGCAAACATCTCCTCTTCGGCTACACTAGATTTTGGTGCGATATCGAGGTATTTTTTACAGCTCTGCAACGATAAACTTATTGCGAGGAATAGTATATAGTTATGTATTGATTTCATGGTTTTTCAGTTTAAATTCCTACGCGTAATGAAAGGGCAAATGTGCGCGCAAATGGATTTGCGGTACCTCGTTCTACTTCTATTGAACTCCATCGAAACAGGTCATTCGTAAGTCCTGTAATCTGTAAACTCCGCAGGCCAATACGTTTGATCCATGCCTTTTGGTAAAAATTGTATCCAAAAGAAAGCGTACTTAACGTTAGGACATTGTTATCCTGCACAAATCGGGATGTCAACCTGGTAGCAGGATTACCCACGCCAATGGCCGTAAATTGACTCCTGCTCCCCGGCCCTGTCCAACCGAGATCATAGGCTCTTCGATCTACATTTCCGGTAGGATCCACCGATTCCACACGGTCAATCAACGTTTGATTGTAAAGTTGTCCACCGTATTGGTAATTAAACACGACTCCCACTTCAAAGCCTTTATGGTTTAAATTCGTGCCGAAATTGCCATTCCATTTGGGAATACTGACACCGTAGGCTACTTTGTCAGCAGCATTCCACTCGTAGGTACGCTGGCCATCTTTTGTAAGAAATATTTCTGATCCTGTAGCCGGATCTACACCGAGCGATTTCACTACAAATATGGCATCCATAGACTGCCCCTCCTGAAGCAAAATATTGGGCACAGTTTGATTTTCGTTATTTTCATTCAAGCGATCGTTGGAGGATTTAAGCCTGTTTGACAATTCTTTGAGCGTATTTTTGTTCGTAAATCCGTTGAGGTAAATGGACCACAGGGTTCCAGTTTCCTTTTTCTCGATAATCTTATATCGCGCTGAAAATTCGAATCCATTGTTTTCAACTTTGCCTAAGTTTTCTGAAAAGCTGCTAAATCCGGTCGAAGGTGCTAATGTTAGACTGGTCAAGGAGTTTTCAGTGATATCCTTGTATAGATCGAAACGCAAGTCAAGTTTTTGTTTAAATAAGATCGCATCGATTCCCACGTTTAATTTCTTAACATTCTGCCAGCTTAGATCGTGATTACCGAGGTTGCCTATTGTCGCCCCCAGATCATCGTAATATCCGCTTTCGACACCAAAATTATATCGGGTCTGAGCTGAATAAGCCGGAATATTCAAGGATCCGGTTGTACCGTAACTTCCTCTTAGCTTGAGCCTGTTGACCAGGTCATTTTTCTTGAAAAATGACTCATTATGGATATTCCAACCAAGACCCGTGGACCAAAATGTACCAAAGCGCTTATCGGTACCATATTGTGATGATCCATCACGCTTTACCGATACATCCGCCAAAAACCTGTTATCGTAAGAATAGTTGGCATTGTAAAGGTAACCCACACGCCTGATTGTACTCTCATCGCCAGTAGGCTTCCCATTTAATTGGTATTGATTCGCAAACAACAAATTGTCGAGTCGGTCATAAGGAAATCCTTCAGCAACGATTTGCGTAAAATTATTGGTGGAGCTCGATAAATTTATAGATGCGGTAGATACCCATTGATGCTTGCCGCGCATAAATGTATAGTTCAGATTGGTCATGCTTTCATAGGAAGATAGTTCATCGTTGCGATCGGTATAGGAGCCCCTACGATTTTTATCAGCTATTTCTTCAAACCTACTGTCCTGGGCAGAATAAAATTGATCTGTACCACCTCTTTGTTTGGTAAAGCTCAAATTTGACTCGATATAGAAGTTGGGCCGGATTGAATATCTTACTTGAAAATTATTTGTTATTCCCAACGAACTGGTCTGGTTGACCGAATGCAAAGTTGCGTCGTAAACAGGATTAGGTTTGATAAAATTCCTGCCTACATATCGAAAGTTTTCCAGATAACGCTGTACTTCCCCTTTTTCGTCATAGGGAGTCCAATAAGGATTTAACGCCAAATAGTCACTAAAGTTACCATAAGGGGATTCGTTCGCTATATTCTGGTATACGCGAATGGAATTCCTGAATTGGAATTTATTCACTAAATAGGTGAGATCAAACTGCCCGGAATAGTTTTTCCTATCCTGCCCCTTCATGACACCCTGTTGCAGATCTGCCGTCGCCAATACCCCATATCTCAAGTATTGGTCACCACCTTGAAGACTTAAATTTGTCCGGTTATTAAATCCTACTTGAGTCGGTACTTTCTTCCAGTCTGTATCAATACCGCGCTGGACATTTTTCCACCGTTCGTTATAAATCTGCTCGTACCTTAGATAATCTTGATCAAATTTAGCCTCATATACTCCTGTACGCTTTTCGAAATCCAATTTTTCCCGTGCATTCAAATAATTGTAAACGGACAGATCCGGAATCGATAACCTGAAATCGTTATTTAGCGTCACTTGGATTTTACCTGGCTTAGGCGCAATCGTATTGACCACCATAACACCATTGGCGCCACGAGAACCATATATTGCTGTTGCTGAAGCATCTTTCAAAATCGTCACGCTTGCGATCATATTCATATCGAGGTCAACGATACGCTGAAGTGTTACTTCGAAACCATCCAGTATAAAAAGTGGTTGATTAGGGTTGGAAGAAAGCTCACCATTTAAGTTGGGCAAAGAATTTTGGCCACGAAGCTGTATTTCTGGTAATTGATTTATACTTCCGCCCGTAACATTATTTGGCATGATACGAAAGGAGGGTTCGATGGCTGAAATACCAGCAAAAATATTATTTGTGGAGATTTTCTTGAGGTCTTCACCCGAAATTGTTCGCGATGCTCCGGTAAAGCTCTCGGCACTCCGATTGAATATACCTGTGACCACAACTTCTTCAATGTCTTCGGTCTTTTCTTCCATCTCGACCTTATATTTAACAGAGGCCGTTATGGGTATAATCAGCTTTTTGTAACCAATAAAATTGAATTCCAAAGTTTTGGCATATTCAGGGACATTTAAGGTAAAATTCCCTCTACTATCGGTTTTGGTCTGTATATTCTTCTCTCCTACTGTTATCGTCACACCGGCCATTGGCTGTTTAGACGTAGTATTAAGAACCTGCCCCTGAAGTATAATATTTTCAGCTTTTTCCTCATCAATCAGCACAATCGTCTGATTTTTAAAAATGTAGATAACCCCAGTATTGGAATTAAAGTATTGATTTAACACTTTAAGGATATTTTCATTGGTAAAATTTGGACTTACCTTTTTACCAAAGTCCAATTTGGAAGACGTAAAAACAAAGTCATATCCCGTCTGCTTTCTGATCTCCGACAAAAATTCATTCAGTGTGATGTTCTTTTTGTTGATCGTCACCGTTTGGGTCTGCGCATCTGCACGATGAAGACTTATACTGGCGTATATAGCTGTGCAAACCGCAATTTTCAGCAATTTTTTGTTAAAATTCCCCATAAAAATGGTTGTATTAGCTTACCCTATCTGCTTTGCAGAATGGGAATCTTGGTTAGTAGTAAAATGATGGTTTTAGATGTAAGTTAGTTTTTCATAAATAAAAATATTAACGCATGACGATGACCTCCTTTCCTTTTTGCTTGAATTTGATATGATTTGCTTTTTCTAGAATTTCGAGCACTTCCTTCAGTTTTTTCGTTCTTGAAATTTGCCCCCAAACACGTTCGCCCGGTATCTTACCTTGATAATGAATGTCTACATCATACCAACGGCTAATCTGTTGTAATACTTCTTGGATAGGTAGATCAGCAAAGTAAAAATAATTATTCTTCCAGGCGAGGCTTGATTCAAGATCAGCAGGCTGTTTGGTGAGCCCTGTGTTAGTTACAACGACAAGTTCATTTGGTTTCATCAGTATCTCATGCCCTGTATTCACTGACCTTATCCGGACGCTACCTTCAATTAAAGTTGTTTTGATCGCATCGGCGTCATTATAGGCAGAAATATTAAATTGGGTACCATAAACACTGATCTCCTGCTTCTGATTTCCGACATGTGTATTGACAAAAAATCGTCGCGTCTTATCTTTTGCTACTTCAAAATAACCTTCTCCTTCGAAAGTCACCCGTCTTTCATCCTTTCCGAATGTTGTCGGAAAACTCAACCTGGATTCCGCATTTAAATGAACAACTGTACCATCGCCTAAAATTATCCTATATGTACGTCCACGAGGTGTGGTAATCGTATTGATGTTATTAGCATAATTACGTTCTTGTTCAATACCGGGTTTCAACTGGATAAGTAAAGTACCGTCCGAAGTACGTTGTAGGTGTACGCCATCCTTTTCGATTACTTTACCCGAATCTAAACTTTCGAGTGCCAGACGTGAGCCGTTAGCCATTTGTAAGATTGTATTTTTATTGGCCAACATATCGTCTCGAGATGCTTTTTCCTTACCTGACTGATTCTTAGCAATTTGCTCTTTCTTATTAACGACATTGAGATCTTTAAATAGCTGTTTTTGCGTACCAAGCCATATGGTGGAAAACAGTATACCCAAGAAAATTGCTGCTGCTGCAGTCCATTTCAAATAGTTAAACCTTTTTACCGAAGATATTTTAGTATCGACGGCATAAATGGCTTCGAGGATCTGATGCTGCCGTTGGGAAGGCATATCGATCAGCTCCTTTTGTTGAAAAAACAAATCTAACAGGACGGCATCCAAATTTTCCAGGACGTTTTTATCTGAAAGATAGCCATCAAGCTCATCTCTCTCAGCCTTTGACTCCTGCCCGCTCAGGCAAAGATCCAAAAGGTATCTCAATCTATTATCGTTGGAAGGGATCATAATTTTTCAAACTATGAGCAAAAGAATAATCATCAATTGATGCTTCTTCTGCCAATCTAAGTAAAGGACGATCGATGAAATACTTTGGGGGTATTGGTGTTAAAAAAAAAATTAAAAATGTTTTAAGAAAAAATGAAGCAGCAGGACCAGCGGTATATCTTTCATATGGGCAGTACAATACGCACGGATACTTTTCATTGCTTGATCAAGGTTGGACTTAACTGTCTCAGGTGACACCTGAAGTATTTCGGCTGCTTCCTCACGCTTTAGATATTGTTCCCGGATTAATCGATAGGTCTCTTTTTGTTTAGTTGGAAGCCGTTCGATTGCTTCATCCAGCAAACGCTGGAAATCTTTATCCTGAGTCAAATAATCCGCTTCTGGATAAACGCGAAGTAAAGCGTTTTTGGCTTCCTCCTGCGAATAGGTTTTATAATGTGCTTTCTTTTTAATGATATCAAGGGCGATATTTTTGGATAGCACATAAAGCCAGGTTTCAAAATTAGCAATTTCAGGAATCCGCTGCCGATGAATCCATACTTTAACAAAGGTATCCTGAACGATGTCTTCGGCCATCCATTCGTTGTTAGTAACGCGCAAAGCGGTTGTATATATATTTGGGCGATAGGTATCAAACAGCACTTTGAAGGCTACCTCATCTCCTTCAGCAACACGCATCAAAATAGATGTATCTATTTGCAAAGCCATTTTCAAATATCGTCTGTTTTCTGCAAAAATAGTTTTTATGTTCTTATTAATAGCATCTTAAATCAAAAATGGCAGGAAAAACTATATAAAATATATCAGCAAATTGATTAAAAATTATGTATCACACCAAATACTTTTTAAACAAGGCATTTGACCCTGACTATGAAAAAAGTAGAAAGAAAGGCTCTGAGGGGAAAATGGATACGAAACCGTTTTGAATATCCTCCTTTTCTTGGACGCTAAAATTTAATAAGTGGTCATATTCGATCATAGAAATTCGATTTTTACCGCTGTTTTCGTAATAATAAAACAGTCGAAACCACTCGTTTGGCGAAACGTGTAATAGAACAAGGCTGGCATCTTGATTGCGTCCATATTATCCTCAGAAATATACTTTTTCATCTTATTGAAATAGCTTAAGTGATTATTGAAAAATGCTTCAAAACTATTTTCGACTTCTATTATATTGAATATGTTGGCAAAATCAAGCTCCGAAAATTCTTGCCAGACAATATTTTCAAAAATCATTTTCTTTATTGGGCTTGAGTTTTCTGTGATATATTCTCCGTAATATATTTCGGTGACTTTGCGCTGAAAGTTCAAACTTAGACTGTAGGCGAATAGATCGCCAAATTCTTCATTTATAGTGATTGCGTCCATATTGTAATCTATTAGAATGAAACTTCAGGCAATTTTATCAACGGAGAAAAATCACCTTTGAAAATATCCAGTTCATAAAAATTATCATCGGTATCTAGTATAACAGATATAAGAAGATACATACCATCTGCATCATGAGAATCCATATCGGCTAGTACGCCACCAAAGCGCCTATGATCCTCCCCTTCTACAATTACCTGAGGCTGCCCATTCCACCATCGTCCATCTCCTCAACAAACAAACCGTCCAAAGAAGCGATAATTGCGTCTCCCAATGGTGTAATGCGAAACAAATAGGAAATTAGGTTGATTTCCGCAGAGGTTAGTCTTCTTTTGCCTCCATTCTTCTTCCCCATACAAGTGTTAAAGAATAGCCTCTACTTTAACGCCAATTATTTTTAGCATCCTTTCAAATCCGACATCTGTTGGGTGTGTGCCATCCACCGTTCCTTCGGAATCATCACCTATCAAATGATCGGTTGGTAAATAATATAAATCTTTATATCCCGCCTGCTGCAGTCTTTCATATTGCTGCCTAAAATTGTTATTTTGCGCAATCAATCGGGCACGCCATTTAAGATTATAGTTGCCTATCTGACGTGTGATACTTTCTATGAGCAATATGGGTACCTTCGGATGTGATTTACGAAGCCGCGCTACGAAATTAAAGGTCCTTTCTTTCACCTCCTCCGGACTGCTATTTGGAACACAATCCATGATAATCAAATCTATAGAACCGATATCGCTAAGCATATCAGCTACGGCGGGCTCCATGCGGGCATTGCCACTGACCCCCATGTTAAGCACGTTGGCATTCAACTTACGCCCTAATTGCGCCGGATAAGCTAAGCCCGGACGGCTTGCCGAAGCACCATGGACAATACTGGAGCCATAAACCACCACCTTTTTATTAAATGATTGCTTAGTGGCTACAAAGGATGCCTTCTCATCAATAATCACGTCAAAATCCACTAACTCTTTGTACAAAGGAAAATAAAGAAGAAATTCTTTTTCGGTTTTAGCCATATCCTCGACCAATATAGCCTTACTTTCTGCGTTCTTGAGATCGGGACGAGCCACCCCCGCAAAGCGCCAACCGTCTACATCTCTTACATATACATCAAATCCCCGTGACATGATCGGCGTCGAATTATTGCCCAGTTCTGCATCGACAGTCTTCCATCTCAAGGATAATTTGCTGGTATTACTCTTAAAAGTAACAAACATTCCGGTAGGATGTGTATACAATTTCTTTACAGAAGCAGGAAGTTCTTTATACTTTAATGTGTCTACTCGGTGAAACTTTGGGGTATTTTCAAAAGGCCTTCCCTGAATCTCAAATTTAGAAGCAGGAATAACTTGTTGCGCGTAAACAGAGAATGAACTACAAATTAGGGTGAGTAAGAGAAGAGTACTGATCTTTTTTTTCATTGCACTTTAAATTTAGATGAACAGAAATCATAATTGGATTTAATCATTACCGTATCGACTGTTGACACGGTTGTCTTCAAAAAATTAGATAATACTTCGATGAATGTTTTGATAGCACAAGATAATAAAATCCGCTCCCATAAGGAGCGAATTTTATTATTTACTGAGCTTAAGCTCTATAAATGTTGGGTAATGATCAGAAATATAATGTGTATATTCATTCTTGATGATACCACTTTTGGTAACCCGTGATGCTGCAACCGAATTGGCCCAAATAAAATCTATACGTTTTGGATGACCAGTATTATTTTGCTTGATACTTCCATTACCGTCCTTAAAGGTCGGAACAGAACTTTCAAACTCCTTATGTAACAAACGATAAGTATCTTGAAATCCTGCTTCATGTAATTTGCCCAGTACAGAATAATCGATTGCCCCATTGTGCAAGTTACGAATGTGATCATGTTTTTGCTCACTTTGCTGCATAGCGTTCAAGACCTCCTTTCCATATTTGTCCTTGTCCGAAATATCGAGGGAATTAAAGTCACCCATGATCAGTATAGGGTCGTTACCGGGGATCTCATTGACTTGCGCCAAAATATCGGTTACTTCCTTCAAACGTTTCTGATAGCTAAAAGGAGAAAAATGAATGACAAAGATGTGTACTCCCTTTATTTTCGCATAGATGTAGCTATGCCACATATTTTCGGTGACTTTCCTAAAATTGACCAAGGGATATTTGGAGGTAATGGCCACGGGAAATCCTTCTTCTTTAGATTGTAGCACATAGTCGTGACCGATACGCTGTCCCAATTGCTCCAACGTCTTTTGCGTATATCCATTCATTTCTTCGAGTGCTATCACATCCGGCTTCCAGTCCTGTGTAAAATTTACAAACCGATCTATATTGACCGAATCTTTCTTTAATCCATAAAGCACATTATAGGATAAAATCTTTAATGTTTCCTGCGCATATGCCACGCTCAAATTCACTGCAATGATGATGGCAATAACAATCGTATTTTTATAATTTTTCATTTTCTTATTTTTTAAGTACCTGATCTGTCCCAACCTTTATTTTGTTCGAGCTTGGGATTTAACTGAAGTTCTTGTGTCGGGATTGGATAGTAGTAATCTTTTTCCTCTATCCATTTTTTAAGGATGTCCGGCAAATTGACAATACGGCCTCCGCTTTTTCCATTTTCTAAAACGAGTTCACCTAGTTTCTGATATTGGACACCGGGCTTTTTGACTGGTGCAGTGCCTTCATAGATAACAAGATCTAATTTACCATCCCGATCCAGATCATATTCACCGGCTCCCGGAAAATACATTCCATAAAACGGCTTGGCAACTTTCGCTCCTTCTTTCCATCGCAAAAGATCATCGTAACGTAGTCCTTCTTTGACCAGCTCGATACGGCGCTCTCGTCGGATTTCCAATATCGCCCCCGTTTGACCGCCTTTGCTTACATTGGGATAGCTGGCCAAAAGATAAGGGTCAACTTTGGAGTTGGCATCGGCCAATATCATATTGGGCATATTAACGCGATCTCGTAGTAACTTAATGGATCTATCGATATCGCTCTGGCTGATCGTACCCAATTCGGCCTTTGCTTCGGCATAGTTAAGCAGTATCTCTGCATAACGGATAATGGGCATATCATTTGTGCTTTGGCCTGCATCAAAGGCTGGTGAAAGTATATACTTTATATATTGATAACCTGTTACTGATGTTGCAAAATCAGGAACTGAGGTGGTACTCGCACCGGCACGTTTGTAACCTGGTGTGCGAATGGTTTGTGATAGCCGTGGGTCACGGTCCTGCATTTCTTCGTAAAACGATAGTTTATCAAAGTCAGGCTTGTCGGTAAATCGGCTTCCATCTTTCATCAGGTAGCTATTCACAAGTTCTTTAACCATCCCGGGGCGGCCGTAGGAAGCGGACAGAATATAGAAATTTGCAGAATGTACAAAAGGAACAGATGCGCTATACTGCCGCGCCAAAATCATTTCCGAAGGATTGGCATCTTCCACAATGAACAGCTCCTGATAGGCCTTACTTGGCTCGCTTTTATAAATACTATAGGTATTGGACTTCATCAACTCGTCGGCAGCCGCCGCACTTTGCTGAAGAATATCTTCCCAATCGCCCAAGCCATGGTATTTGCGAAATGTTCCCTCAAATAAACACATGCGGGATTTGAAAGCAAGAGCTGTCCATTTGCTGATCAATTGTGGACTTTTGTTTGTATTACAATTGGCAATAGCAAAATCAAGATCTTCAAGTATTTTAGCGAAAACAACTTTACGGGAATCCTTCGGTTTGAACATAGCAGGATCATCAAGCTGATTTACTTTATCGTACCAAGGTACATCGCCAAAGCGCACGATCTTGTCATAATAGAAATATGCACGAAAAAATCTGGCAATACCATCATACTGTAAACGTGCTGCCTCATCTGCGCATTTATGCGAATTTTCAAGATAGAAATTTATACGGCGGAGTGATGTCCATGTCCACCCACCACCACTGGCTGGGGTTGTACGGGTGCCCTGAAATTCAGAAGCCAAGGTATTTCGGGCTTCGTCATCACCCTGCCCCGGCGTATTGTAATGTATAGCGAGCGCATCAGGAAGATCTGCGTAAAAAGCATTGGTAAAAGTCTGTAGCTCGGACGCTGTGCGGAAATAATTTTCAGGCGCCAGCTCAGCTATGGGATATCGCTCCAGATAATCGTTGTTGCAAGAACTAATTGCAAATCCAAGAATGAGCGTAAAAATATTGAGGTTTCTTTTCATGGTTTCTTCATTTTAATGATAGACATAGGTAAGTTAAAAAGACAGCTGAGCACCAAAGGAATACACGCGGCCTACGGGATAACTCCTGCCGGTATTATCGCTCATTACTTGTTCGGGATCAATATAGTCGGTCTTTAACTTCGTCCAGGTATGTAGGTTTTCTCCACTGAAGAATAAACGTAGCTTATTAATCTTTGCCTTTTGGGTAAGTGCCACAGGAAATGTATAACCTACAGTCAGATTACGCAGTTTTAGGTAGGCTATATCTTGCATGTACATGTTGTTAGCGACAGAAAGTTCAGAGTTTTGCGCTGTATAGCCGCGTAAAAAAGGGAAATAAGCATCTTGATTTTCTGGCGACCATATTTTATCCTGAAAATTGGACGGAATAAAGGAGTCATATGGTCTCGCATAAACGGACCAAAAAGCTTGTGCTTCTAGGTTAGGGTACCAATTTTGTTTGCCAATACCCTGAAAAAATGCTGACAGGTCAATGCCATTCCAATTCGCTCCAAGATTTAACCCATAAGAGTAACGTGGCTGATCGTTACCGATGATTGTGCGATCTCCGGGATTGGAAAGCGTATTATCTCCGGCATCAATAATTCCATCGCCATTAAGATCCAATATTTTGATATCTCCTGCTTGAAGCATACGCAGGTCGGCTGTAGGAGCTTGCACACGACGCCTATTGATCTGATCTTGATTGACATTCTTGGCATACTCCTGTGCCTCTTCGGTTGTCTTAAAAAATCCGTCATAATGATAGCCCCATATTTCGCCCAATTTTTGCCCTGTATAATAATTGCTTAACAGTCCGGCATCGTTGGCAAACTTGGTGATTTCAGCTTGATAATCGGATAGCATTGCTCGTACGGAATAATTAAAAGATTTTCCGCCTACATCGAAATGGTCCTTCCATAAAAGAGAAATCTCAAAGCCTTTGGTCTTTAGATCGGCTGCATTCTCTTTGGGCTCGGATGCGCCAAATACCGCCGGCTGGGTCTTACCTTTACTGAGCATGCCTTTGGTCTGCCGGACATAAAAATCAGATTGAAAATCCAGCTTATTATTGAATAAACTAAAGTCGAGACCTATGTTGCTGGTCGTGATTTTTTCCCAGGTCAGTGTGGGCGCTACTGGTGCTGGACTATTAGCGACATTTAATTTCTGACCATTAACTAAATAAGAAATCTGGCCTGTACCCATAGATGAAATATAAGCATAGGTATCCACCTCCTGATTACCAAGGGAACCATACGAATATCTGATCTTCAGGTTATTGACCTTATCCTTTAGCGGAGCAAAGAATTTCTCTTCGCTGATACGCCAACCTGCAGAAAAGGATGGAAAGAATCCAAAACGGCTATGCTTCGGAAAACGTGAAGTACCATCGTACCGTCCACTGACTTCCAGTAAATATTTACCCTTATAATCGTAATTCGCACGATAGAATCCTCCACGGACGGCCCACTCGTCGCCTCCAGCCTCAAACTGCTTCTCCCCGATGACCAAGTCAAGATCATTTAAATTCTCAGACAATAGATCCTGACCGATTCCTCCAATCCGCTTATAAAAACGATCTTCTTGATTAAAACCGCCCATCACAGTAAGGTGGTGATCGCCAAAATCCTTTTGGTAAGTAGCAAAAACATTGATAAAATGCCAAGCATATTTACCCATATTTTCGCGCAGCTTATCTTGGTTTATCGCTCCGAGTGAAGACAATTCGAGCTGTCCTGGATATTTCGAATAGTACTGTTTGGTCTGTCGATAAGAATAGTCAGAACGATATTCACGATACGAATAGTTACCTGTCAGTGACAGCCCTTTTCCTAATTTCAAAACCGCTTCTGTCATATTGGTGAATTCTGTACCACGGGTATACCCACGCATTGTACCACTTTCGAGTGCATTGTGCAGGCCGTAACCAATAGGGTAGCTATTGATACCCGAATAACCCGTAAGTGTGCCATCCGGATTTCGCGGCACGTACATCGCATGGTAATGGTAAGTAGGACTATTGCTTACGTTGTTGGCAACTGTACTGAAATTATTTTCCAATCCGGCCCAATCATAGGTAGATTTGAAAAAGTGTGTGCTATTGCTGATGGTTAGCCAGCTCCGGATATCTGACGCGATATTTGCCCGTAAATTGTAACGTCCAAATTTATCGGGATCAATATTGAATATTCCCTGTTCACTCGCTTTGGAACCAGATACCGCGTAACGCGTATTGCCCGAAGATCCGGAAAAAGAAAGATTATGCTCGTTTTTTGGTCTTGTCTTTTTGTACAAATAATTGAACCAATCGAAATTGGCATAGTACCGATACATATCATTGCCACTGGCATCTTTCTTGATCACCACCCAAGGTCTATCCGGATGTTCTGTCTTATCGTTAACACGTGCAAGCAGTTCTTCATAATCTTCGTCGGTATAACGTGTCGTCCGATACCCCAGTGCATTGTACATGGCGTCATCATTGATCTTGGCATTCCAATAACCACTGGTTATAAAATCAGTATTGGTGGCATGAGTGGTGAAACCAATATTGTTATTATATTCAATGGAGGTCTTTCCATTTTTACCACCTTTTTTGGTTGTGACCAAAACGACACCAAAAGCACCACGCGCACCATAGACAGCAGCGGCTGAAGCATCCTTGAGCACTGTAACAGATTCTACGTCATTGGGATTGATACGGTCCAATGTTCCCAAGATACCATCGATCAAGATCAAAGGACCACCGCCGTTGATCGATGTATTACCACGTACATTGACCGAACCACTGGTACCAGGTTTTCCTGATCCAAAGACAATGTTGAGATTGGGAATATTACCCTGAAGGGCCTGCGTAAGCTGTGTAACCGGACGGTCTTCAAATTCTTTTCCCGATATCTGACTGACAGCTCCTGTTAGATTAACTTTCTTTTGCTCTCCATATCCGACTACTACCACTTCATCCATCGCTGTGATAGCCATCTCAAGGCTAACCTGAACCTTACTTTGTCCATTCACATCCACTTCTTTGGACTGGTAGCCAAGAATCGAGAAAACAAGTTGATTATCAGTGGTTTTTAGCGAAATCTCAAATTCACCCTGTCCATTGCTTGTTGTTCTATTTTCAGTTCCTTTTTCAGTAATGGTCACATTACTAATCGGATTTCCCTTTGCGTCCACAACCTTCCCTTCTACTTTCCGAGTTTGGATCATAATGGTATTGTTGAGGCCTGTAATAAAGGTCGAAGGTGTTGATGTTGGTTTCTGAGCTGGCTTGCTTAAGACCACGTTGTTATCCATAATTTTAAACACGATCTGATACTTGGCGAGAACATCTTTCAGCGCGTACTCAAATGGTACATTCTTGTAATTGACATCTATTCTTTTGGCATCACTTAGTAGAGATGCTTTGTACAGAATATTGTAGCCACTCTGCTCTTCAAAAACCTTTAATATAGTTTCGAGTTTCGCATTTTTCTTTTGGTAGTTGACTCCTTGTCCAAATGTAATTGCACTCAACTGGAGGTTAGCGGCAAGCAACAAGGGAATCGCTAATGACATTTTCATAGCAAATTCTTTTTTGGTAGAGATCGTACCTTTGGGCACAGGATCTCCATACCGTTTTTTTTTGTACTTTTGCATACGGTTGTAATGGTTTTAAGTCTATTAAATCTTTTCAGCTTAGTCTTTTCGAAGACAAATTCAGGAGCGATCGCAACGCTCCTGAACTCTTCTTAAATAGTTATTTGTTTACATATATTTTCCTCCCTTTCAATTCAAAATGAATATCTCCGACTAATTCGATCGTTCGGAGCAGTTTGTTGATGTCATCATATCTTGACACGGTGCCTGAGAAAGCGAAATTTTCCGGCAGATAATTATACTGTATCTCTACATCATACCATCTACTGATAATGTCCATTACTTCGTCTATAGAAGTATTATAAAAAGCAAATTTACCTTCTTTCCAAGCGGTGAAATAACGCGGGTCTACAACCGACTTTAAAAACTTTTTGTCTCTCGAATGAAACACAGCTTGCTCTTGTGGACTTAAGTATAGCTCGTCTTGTGGACTAAGCTGAGAATTTAGTTTCACTTTCCCTTCTACTAAAGTCGTTACGATAGACTTGCCATAATTTTGAAGATTAAAAGATGTCCCCAAAACTTCCAGTCTCTGATTTCCAGTATTAACGATAAATGGAATACGTTTTTCATGATGGACCTGTTTGGCCACTTCAAAATAAGCTTCACCCTGCAATTGGACTTTTCTTTCCTCGCCGTTAAAACTAATCGGATAACGAAGTGTAGTGGCGGCATTCAGCCAGATCTTTGTACCATCCGCCAAAAGCAGCTTGTATTCGCCCCCTCTGGGTGTTACAATGGTATTATATGCAGTCTGCAGATTGGAAGATTTTGGGTGCTTCAGGCGATAGGATATGATACCTTTGTCCGATTTGATAATTTCAAATGTACCATTATCGATAACCGTATCTAATTTCAGGTTTTCGATGTCTATCCGCTCGCCATTTTCTAAAATTATTTCGGCTTTTTGGGATCCGGGAACTACAGTTGATAAGTTGCCAGTTATAAGTTGGTTATCAGATATATTCATTCGGTTGTAAAATAAGATCAAAGTGGTTATCCCGACCATTAGCAATGCCGCCGCTATGCCTGCATATTTTAAAATTTTTATCGGTGATTTCTTTGTTTCCGCAACAGTTACAACTTGATCCGTAATTCTACTATCCTGAACGATCGTCTTAAAAAGCCGTTCATGCTCAATTTCATTGTCTGGAAACGCCCCCATTTCACCCTCCTCCATAAGCTGTTGCCACGCTTCCAAAAAATCTGGATCATTGAGATAGTTGGCAAAATTTTCCTTTGCACGCTCGTCTAATGTTTTTGCAAAAAACTGACTAATAATAATTTTATATGCTTCTACTTTGGACATCCTTATCTATTGTACACTATAATATTATTCGTACAACTAGGATGGATGAACTAGTCAAAAGATATTTTTTATTAAAAAAAAGATGAGAAGTAAACTATCAAGTTTCAAACGCACAAACTGGCATGCTGCTACGAGGTGGTTGCGGACGGTATTTTTGGAGATTCCAATTTCTTCAGAAATTTCAGCATAGCTCATCTCATCTATTTTACTCTTATTGAAAACGAGCTGCTGTTGAGGCGGCAAATTGGATACAATTGTCTGAAGTATTTTATCTAAATCTTTATGAGCGATCTTCTGTTCCAATTCATCGCTCAATTCATCCCACGCTGTCAATTGCGAGACTTGATATTTTTGTCTAGATAGTTCTTTTCGAAACAAAGTGATAGCCATTCGTTTCGCTACTAAAAATAAGAATGGAAAGATAGCTTCCTTAGAGGGAATTGAATCGCGTTTCAAAAAAAGCTGTACAAAAATCTCTTGCGTAATCTCCTCCACATCCAAGTCGGAAGAGCATACACGACGTACTTTGTGATACATCAAAGGTCTGTAAAAATCAAAAATCTTTTTAAAAACCTTTTCGTCTCCCAATTTAAAGCGATTAAATTCATCCAGACTCAATGGAACTGCATTTAAATCCATGGTTATATTTTCCCTAGGTTACACTTGGTCTAAGCAACAAAACTCATATTAAATCTATATAAATACAAGGTTATTTCAAAATGAAATGTGCGTATCCCGAAATTTCAGTCTGTTTTCAATAAGCGACGAAAAATGCAGTCACACCATTTTCATTTGTATTCATTCTTTGTATAAAACTAAGCCAATGAATATTTAAATAACTTAAGTATCCGTGATGTAACAAGAAATGCGTTTGCAGGTGAGTATTTTTACCACGACAATATAGTAATCCAAATTGTGGTAATTACTCAAAAAGGGGCCGCAGCTAAAATACTATAGAAAGTATTGGACCCCATAAGTGAAACAAAAGATATTTCCTTCCTCATTTTTGATTGTAAAGTGATTTGGTGTAGATACCATATAGAGGTTGTTTTATTTATAATCTGTTTCGTTCGGCCAGGTTTATAGCCATTTGGATATTGCAGCGCTGATAAGGGGTTGGATGCCCAACTATTTCCTGAAATCTTAGCTTAATGTAAAGATTGATGGCTGGCTTAAGGACATTGCTACATCGATGGCAAAATACTTTAGCTATACTAAAATTAGTTGGCTTATCCGTCTGGATGGAGACGGACAGATTCAGGAAAGATCATTGCTAATTTGCAAAAAAGAAAAAGCTTATGATCAACTTAAAAACTTTCTATATCGCAATACTCATTGCTGTCAGTTATTTTACCGCAGCAGCACAGGTGAAATCCGAAACAAATTCCAATACCACCCTAGCTCAACTGCATAAACAGCTCGAAACCGTTATACAAAAGGAAAATATCCCGGGTCTGATGGTTTCGATTGTCAAAAAAGATAGCATTCTATACGTTGGCGGAGTGGGCTATGCTGACCTTCAGCAACGTCGTCCTGTAGATCAGCTCACCCAATTTCACTTCGCCTCCGTAACAAAATTTTTCGTGGCGATGGGGATCCAGCAACTAGTCGCCAAGGGAAGGCTTAAACTCAGCGACCGCATTCGCGATATAGCTCCTGAAATTCCTTTTAACAATCGTTGGGAAGATACAGATCCGGTAAGGCTGGTTCACCTTTTGGAGCACACCGCTGGATTTGATGATGTACAGCTCAACAGTATGGTAAATATCGGTGAAAAACCACTACTTGGTATCGAAGCGGTCAAGGCTGTCAGCAATTCACTAACCGTCCGCTGGAAGCCAGGAACGATGATGTCCTACTCCAACCCGGGTTACAATGTACTCGGCTATATCATTGAAAAAGTGACGGACATGCCTTGGGATAAATATTTAGAACAGCATATTTTTTTACCAATGAACATGCGTAACAGCCTATTCGATCGTAATGGAATACGTATGCCCAACTTTGCTACAGGTTATGATTTTCAAGATGGTGTATACAGGCCAATGCCATTCTATCAGCCAGGTAGCAATGGAGCCGGAAGCGCACTGGTATCAAACGCCGAAGATATGGCTAGATTTATGCTTTATCTGCTCAATGGCAGTGCCGACAGCACATTATTGAATAATACCAACTTAAAGGAATTGGAGACCATCCACAGTACCCTTGCCAGCCAGGCGGGATTACAGACTGGCTATGCCCTGGGAAATGATCTATTCCCGAATAATAAAAAGGTTAGCCTGCGAGGCCACAATGGCAAAGGAGAAGGCTTTGTATCCTGGTTATTTTTTAACCGTGAAGCCGGTATAGCCTATGCCATTGCAGCGAACAGCGTTGTCAATATGTGGCCAATCTCGCAAGCAATAGAAGACTTCCTAACTAAAAATATATCCCCGCCGAAACTGACCAGCGTCCCGATAGATAAACAAAAAATAAAACCGCTATTAGGCTACTACCAATTTATGAATCCCAAAAATGACCGTTGGGAATTCTATAAGCGGATCTTTGGCGGTATTGAATTAAGGGGGATCAGCAAAGATCGACTCCTCGTCAAAAAAGAGAACGGACAGATAGATTCTCTTGTCCATCTGGGCAATGGCATATTTCGTGCAAAAGATGATATTATTCCTTCCTTTGTATTAGCCCAAGATTCCATGGGCCAACCTTTCTTTCAGGGTTATGGCAATAGTTTCTATCGAAAAGTACCCCGGGCTTCCCTATTGGTACAAAAGATCCCTATCTATCTTGGATTTATTGCCATTTTGATTTATATGATCTTTAGTTTAGTGGGAGTAGTACTTACCTTCTTTAAAAAAATGAAATTGATAGACCTCGGCATTCCTTTATTGCCAACAGTAGGAACCTGTTGTTGTATTGCGGCCTATCGGCTCATGGGATTGACAGACGCCAGTCACAAAGAGCTCTTTACTTCTTTTAACATAACAAGTTTCTTGATTTTCCTAGGGATGCTCTCATTTGCAATATTAGTTATTGTCAGTAGCCTCCTGCTCTATAAACGTTGGTTTCAACTAACCCCGAGATGGTTGCGTCTGCTCTTAGCATTCTGTAATTTCTTTTTATGCTACTTGGTTGCGCTGCTGTCTATAAATGGCTGGATCGGTGTGCCGATCTGGATGATGTAATACATTTGGCCAATTATGTTTAAATTCACAGTACAAAGATAGGTTAATATAAACCATGGTCAACATACTCTATACTTTTCACGCTTTTTCAGCTGGTGCACTTTGGTTGCTCGGAACTTTAATCTTTATGGGGGTCAACAAGACAGGTCCCCAAGCAGACCGCTGGCTGGGCGCATACTATTGTCTATTGGCGAGCTTATTTACCCAGCTCTTTCTAGAAGGTTTTCATATCGACAATGAAGCTTTGATTCATGTCCTTGAACTACCCCGCTGGGCGACTCTCCCCTGCTTTTATCTCGCAGTCCATTATATGGTCAAGCCAACAACGCCGGTTCGGTATTGGGGATTACATTTTGTCCCATTCCTGGCTTTTCTTTTCTTCTCCGTCATCTATTTAATACCTGGACTTTTTAATAGACACATCCACCCTCCTTTATTGCCATTGTGGATCATGTTCGCTATTAAATATTTCTTTTTCGCACAATGCATCTTTTACTGGATTGCCTGTTATAGACTCTTCAAAATACATCAAAATAACATTCGCCAGCTGTCTTCCTATATGGAAAAGATCAACATGGTCTGGTTGAAATATCTATTGATCGCACTATTATTTATGATCGTTGTCCGTTTGCTGGCGTTGGCTCATTTTGTCTTTAACTCCTTTGCACCAATCCTATATTTTATGGGCTCATTGGCACTTGGGCACGCAACTTTAACACAGCGGTCAATATATGCTGTTGAATCTACCGATAATCTGATTGATGAAAGTGATAAAACAAAGAAAATTAAAACCGAAGAGCGGTTGACAGAACAGCAGGTAGACACATTAAAAGAAAAACTATTACAGAAAACATCAGCTGAAAAGCTATATCTCGATCCGGGATTAACACTCTCGTCCCTCGCAGACCATATCGGCATCAATCCGCATGATCTTTCTTATATTATAAACAATGGATTGAGGAAAAACTTCTATCAATTTATCAATGAGCTCCGTACGGAGGAAGCCAAAACACTGCTATTATCGGCAGAGTCAAAGCGCCTCGATATGTTTGGGATCGCGATAAGTGCAGGCTTCAATTCAAGAACAACTTTTTATAGCAGCTTCAAAAAGGCTACCGGAATTACGCCGACAGAATATATGAAAGTCCATGGTAAACAATCAACTTAACAAGGGAAAGTGGAGTTTGTTCGATTGCATCCATTCGGATGTTTAGCCTATCAAAAAGACCTATTCTTGTATCATAATCAACAAAAAAAATTATGATACAACAAATTAAACCAGGCATTCGCTCGAAAGCGATACGCCAAATTTCTAAAGCAACCTCGGGTCTACTAATGGGAGCATGTTGCTTTTTAGCCTCCAATGATACATTTGCACAGACCAGCTCCCCAAGTGCCTCCTACCAGCAAAATCAGACTCCACTGAAATCATTTCAGGGTTACTACCAGCTCCCCAACAAAGTAGCTTTCATTGCTTTCGACGAGCAAGATAATGCGCTGCATGCTACACAGCTATGGGATCAGAAAAAAAGATATCAGCTCGTCCGTAAAGATGATACGCATTTTGAATCCAAAAACGAAGGCTATGCGATAGAGTTCTTAAAAAATAGCGCTGGAGATTTTAGCCAAGCCAAGATCCTGGGCAGAATTGTATGTGAGCGTGTACCGTTTGACCCTAATAAAATTGCGAGCCTGACCGCATCTCAATTGAAACAGCTTGCCGGAACTTACCTAATGGCCAACGACAACAATCTTAAAATTACCATAGAACCTTCGGCACAAGGCATAATCCTTAAACAATTGTGGGACAACAAAACAATTTCATTTACCCCTCGCTCTGAACTTTTCTTCCTCAACGAAGATGGAACCTTTCCTTTGACATTTTCTGTTGCCAATGGAAAAGTGGAGCAGATGACCTGTTTTGAAAAGGATCTTTGGTTGAAGGCTGATTAATAATCCCAGTAAAAAAATAGTATGAAAAGGATGATTGGCTGCTTATCCATTATACTGATGGGTATAGCACAACTAAAGGCGCAGCAGGTAGCTGATGAACAGTTTCATTACCCCATTACCGATCCGCACCATCGGGTCGGTAATGGGCCTCTGCTACTATTTGACGAAGCACACAACAACCCGGTTACTTTGAGAGGAACTTATGCTGCATTTTCAACTCTTCTGCAAGCTGACGGATATAGCCTCCAAAGTACCAAAGAGAAAATTAGTTTTGAGGGGCTAAAGGAGGCAAAAATATTCATCAGCGTAAATGCGCTATATGATCCAGAAGACTGGAGCTTACCAGCCCGTTCGGCTTTTACTGATAAGGAAATAGAACTCCTTCGGCAATGGGTAAATGACGGCGGAAGTTTATTTCTGGTCACAGATCACATGCCCTGTGGTGGTTCTGTAGAGGCTCTTGCCGCGGTATTCGGCTTTCATGTTATGAATGGTTTTGCACTACGCAAAGATGGGCAGCCCGAAATTTTTTCAAGAGATAGGAAAACACTTTTGCCCAATGAAATCACAGCTGGATCAGGTAAAGAAATAGACAGTATTATGTGCTGGGGCGGCACGGGATTTACAGTCCCTGCAACCGCACATATTATTTCTTTGTTGAACGAAGAATATGAGATTTATCTACCAAGCGATGCTAATCAGATAAAAAGGCCCATTCCAGATGATATTCCCCGGATATCGGGCAAAGGATTTGCGAATGGTGCTTATCTTCGGTATGGCAAAGGAAGAATTGTGATATTCGGGGATGGTGCTCCTTTTTCGGCACAACTCCATGGCATCAAAAGTAAAAAAAGGGGAATGAATCATCCTTCGGCTTACCAAAATGCGCAGTTTCTGCTTAATATCGTTCATTGGCTCGACCAATGAACGATCAGCAAATTGCAGTAACACATTTTTGGAATGACAGTGAAAGAATGGAGGGATACTAATCCCGAAAAGAAGGGCAATATTCGAGTCTACGCGATTATTGAAAAATTGGTCGTGCTTAGCAACATGGAAAGTATAAATGCGCTTTTAAATATTTCCAAAGTCCTACGCTTGACCTCTTTTTTCATATTCTTTGTAATGTTAATATGAAAACATAATTAAAAGATACCGAAAGTTTTCAAAATGTGCTAAACCGGGCGGTTACAAAAGAATTATCCAAAGAGCGTGAGTAGTTTTTTTATTTTAGGTGTCTTAAAGGTAAATGACAACATGAAATATGATAAAGTTGACTGAAAGTGAATCAAAATACAGCAATCTTGAAGAGTTGAATACCGCTGAACTGTTAAACTATATGAATGATG
>RCUL01000273.1_pt1 | contig 33881 bp, 45 predicted proteins | sample 2167521 | NCBI WGS metagenome assembly RCUL01 (sample SAMN09932745, study PRJNA488358) | compost metagenome | feature: garden; material: soil; isolation source: compost soil in acetic acid-enriched culture | place: Germany: Experimental Botanical Garden Goettingen | collected 2016-01-27
CCCTTGTCCTGCGCCACCGCCGAGTTGTCGGTGATGTCCAGGGTGCAGGTCTCGACGTGAACCAGCAGGTCGCCCAGGTTCACGTCGAAGTTCTTGCCGCCAATACGTGCCATGCGCGGTTACTCCGAATCGTCGGTGGAAAGGTCGAGGGCGATGTTCGCGGTCAGGTCCTTCGGGCAGTTGTACGGGCGGAGCTTGATGTAGGCCTCCACCTTGGTCTTGCTCTGCCACACCAGCACCACGTCGCCGTCCTTGGGCGGCTCGATCTCGCCGGGGAACACCTGCCCGGCGAAGGCCACGCTGCGCGCCATCGCCCGCAACGGCGCCATCAGCGCGCTGGTGTTGGCCGCCATGCTGTTGGGGGTGTTGTTCAGGCGGCGGTCGGCCACCCGCTGGATCAGCAGCACGCGCACCCGGCGCGCGGCCTTGTCGACCAGGCGCAGGTACTCCGCCACCTGGAAGTCGCTGCCCGGGGCGTCGAGCATGTTGGCGTCGCCCCAGAACACGCCGGGGTAGTCCGGGTAGGTCTGCGAGACGGAAAAGCGCGCGGTGTCCAGGGCGGAACAGATCGCCGAGGGCAGGGGAACGCCTTCCGAGTCCACCGGCGTGGCGCCCAGGCCCAGCAGCGGGCCGGTGGCCACCCGCATCGGGCTGTCGGCGATGCTCACCGCCGCGTTGGCCAGGCGCCCGGCCAACACGCCCAGTTCGTTACCGTGCAGCTGCGGCACCACCAGCACGCGCGGCGCCGCCACGTTCAGGGTGATCTCCTGCTGCTCGGTCAGGTACTGCGCCCAGGTCTGCAGCGCCGGGTCGATGCCGGCGGTGGCCGCCATCACGAAGCAGCGGCGGCCGTAGGTGTTGTTCAGCGCCACGGCCGCGTCGTGCATGGCGGTCAGCTCGGCGCCGGTGGTCACCGGGCTGGTGATCACCACCGCCTCCACCGAGTGGCCCTGCTGCATGGCGTTGTCCAGGGCGTCGGCCCAGTCGCCGCCCACGGCATCAATCGGCGCCGCCAGGCAGGCCCAGCGGTCGCCGCCGTTCAGGCGCGCGGCCGCGATCTGGGTCTTCAGCTCGCTGGCCGCGGCGCCAATGGCGGTGTCCAGATCGCTCTGGGTGTTCAGGGGGATCAGCTGGCCGACGTTCGCCGTGGCCGGGCCGATGAACAGGAAATAGCGCTCGATCTCGGTCACGGCGCCTTGGCCGAGGTTGAGATTGTTGACGCTGACTTTGCCGAGTGCCATGTGGCGGAGCCTCGCTAGCGGGGTGAATTGAGGATTTGTTCAAGCACCTGGTTGACCAACCGACGGGTGTCGGCCTCGGTGCTTGCGCCGAGGAACTGGCGCTTGGGCAGGGTGATTTCCCAGCTCTGCTTGCCGCTCGCCTCGGCCTTTTCGCCTTGCAGAATGCGGATCAGCAGGCCCGCCTGCTGGTACTGCACGTGCTCCTGGATCCAGCCGACCGATGGCCTGGCCAGGTTCTTCTTGCCTTCCTGGCGCACGCGAAATCCCAGGCGGCGCAGGCGTTTGGCCTGCTTCTCGGAGGCGCCCTGGTTCGGCAGCACGCGGTTCCAGCGGCGCATCTGCGCGGCGGTGCGCCGCTCGCTCTTTCCTTCATGCTGCTGCGCGGCAATCCAGCGGGTCAGCCCGTTGCGCCACCCCAGCTCGGCCTCGTCGGCGTTCAGGCGGGTGACCAGCAGCAACTTGCCGAGTCCGGCCTCCATCTTCTTCTTGCCCTTCTCGGTGTTCTTGCGGGGCGCGAAGGGTGACCCGTCCAGGTTCTGCTGGTTGCGGATGCGCTGGCGGCTCATCGTCCGCACGCGCTTGGCCACGTTGTTCAGCAGCCGGCGCCGCAACTGCGGCGTCAGGCTGAGCAGGGCCAGCTGCTCGCGCACGCCCAGATAGCCGCGGGCATCCAGCTCGAAGGTGCTACGCGCCATGGCTCGCCACCTCGCCCTGCTCGGCCACCCACAGATCGAACGGCACGAACGCCCAGCGCTGGCCGAAGGCCTCGATCTCGCCAGCCTCGTCCTCGGCCAGGTACTGCGGCTCGATGAACTCCAGGGTCAGCTCCACGTCGGCCAGATCGTTGTCCAACTGCTCGATGTCGAAGGTCGGCGCCGGCAGCTCGTGGTCGGCGCGTTTGGCGTCGAAGCGCTCCAGCCAGCTGCCGAGCAGGGCCATCAGTCGGCCCGGGTGGTCGGCGAAGCGCTCCAGGACGATCACCGCGCGGTAGCGCATGTCGCCCAGGTGCAGGCCGTCCACGTCCGGCTTCCACACCAGATCCAGCGTCACCTGCTCGGTCCAGCTGTCCAGCTGCTCGGGATGCACCAGCCGGCAGCCGATGAGGTAGGTGGTCAGGGCGCGCAGCTTGTTCACAGCAGCACCGCCGTCATCCGGCCGCGGCCCTGGATCACCCGCACGGCCTGCTGGCTGAAGGCGAGAAAGGTCTCGGCCCGCTCGGGCAGTTCCTTGCCGGTGTTCTCGGCGCTCTCGCGGCGGGTCACGGTGGCGAACTGTGGCAGCAGGCTGGCCTTGGCGCGGCAGTACACCGCGCGCTTGTAGCTGGCGGCGAAGAACGCTCGATCGGGCAGGATCATCGGGTCGGCGGTTTCGACGTTGGCGATGCCGGCGGCCTGCCAGGCAGCCTTGCGCTTGGCCAGGTCACGGTTGACCTCGAACAGCGCGGTGGTCAGCTCGGCAGCCAGCATCTCCCCCAGGTACTCCGCCGGCAGGCGGTAGCCCTGCTGGAACTCGGTCACCGAGAGGTCGGGCCAGAAGCCGTCGTTCTCGATGGTCTGGTCCACCAGGGTTGTAGGTTTGCCTGAAAAGCTCATGCTGGCCGCTCAAATAGGGCGGGGTGGCTGCCTTCGGTGGTTCGGGCTGCATGCAGCCGCCGCACCTCGGCAGGCCCCGCTGGGGGTGGGTAGTCGGTTATTCGGTGCCGGTACTGGTCTCGTCGGCCTGCTGCCGGCGCAGGGCTTTCTCCGCCGCGGCGCGGCGGGTGCCGACGCCGATATCCGGGTACAGCTCGGTGGCGCGGTCGAAGTGGCCGATGGCTGTCGCCCAGTCCTCGCGATCCAGAGCGATCAGGCCGAGCAGCTTGTGGAAGCGCGCCGGGATGCGCTCAAACAGCTGCCACTCGCCATCCACCCGCGGCAACAGGTCGGAGACATACGGCTCCGGGCTGCGCCCAGCCTTCTGCTCGGCCTCGGCCCACTCGATCACCTCGTCGGCGACGAAGGTCGGCACGTCGCGCTTGAAGCGCTCCGGAAGCTCCTGGCCCTGAGCGATGGCGAACTCGGCCAGCTCCAGTCCGTGCTCGAACTGCGCGGTATCGAACAGCCAGACCAGCACCTGCATCAGCACCGGGTTGGGGTAGTTCAGGCCGCTGTCGCGGTAGCGCTGCACGTAGTCCTGGTACTTGGGCAGCAGCTCGTCGCGCTTGAGCTGCTGACGGGCCTCGCGGCTGTTGATCGCGCTGATGCGTTCCAGGTCGACGGCCATGGCCGACTCCATCAGCTTGAGGTGCTTCTGCGCGTTGGCCGGGCTGTCCAGGGCAGAGGCGGGGCTGTAGGCCACCGCCTGCACCGGCACCGCCCCGCCCGCCTCGATGCGGCGCTTATGGGCCAGGGCGAGGCTCATCAGACCAGCACCAGGTTGGCGGCTTCGATGGCGGCGAACTTGCCCAGCTGCTCGATCACGTAGCCCTCGTTGCGGCTGTTGTAGTCCTCCACGCGCGAGCGCTTCGGGTTCTCGATCAGGTGGCGACGCCAGCTGCTGTCCTGGAAGTAGATCGACAGGTTGTCCCAACTGGTGATGACCAGCCCCTTGGCCGGGAAGTACGGCACGATGAAGGACGGCAGGCCGCCGTAGGTGGCGATCACCTGAGCGTTTTCGATGCGCTCCTTCTCGGTCGGGGTGCTGCCCTGGGCGGCGTACAGCTTGCCCTTGTCGTTGGCCAGCAGGTCGCTGCCGACGATAGCGATCAGGTCGCCGGCGTCGCGGAACACCGGGTCGATCATCTGCTTCACGTCGTGGACCATTTCGTCCAGGTTCTTGTAATCGCCGGCCGCGCCCAGCTTGATGGAGCCTGCGGTGGCCCCTTCGACCAGTACCTGCGCCGGGATCTGCTCGCGGGCGATCTGCATCCAGCCCTTGTTCACGTCCTGCAACAGCGGGTTGGCGCCGATGTTGGTCTGCGCCGCAGCCGAGGTGCCGTTCCAGCCGACCATGATGCGATCGAGAGCGATCTGGCGCTGCACGGCAGCGGCGTAGCGTTCGGCAAAGTCGGGGAACTTCGCCCAGCTGTCGATGGCGGCGAACGGCAGGCCAACGTCGGATTCGGTGATGAACAGCTCGTAGCCCAGGGCAGCGAGGTCGACCATGTCCTTGGCGTTACGGTCGGTGGTAGTGGTGTTGGTACGGCTGCTGACCGGGCCGGTCACGCCGATCATCACCTTCTGCCCCTTCATCTCTGAGACCGGCACTACGTTGATGCGGGCGAGGAAGTCGGACTTCTCGGTGATCTTGTCGTTGAGCTCCTGGGCGATGCTCGGCTCGACGTTGAACATCCGGGTGGCGTCATCGACGCCATAGCTCTCGGCGATAGTGGCCTGCAGGGCGTAGTACTGCTGCTGGGCGTGCAGGGAAAGGGTCTGGCTCATGTCACAGCACCTTCTTCTTGGCCGGCTGCGCGGCGCCTACGGTGGCCGGCAGCTGGCGGGATTGGACGGTGTTCAGCGCCTGGCTGAACATCTGCTCGATGTTGGCCAGGCGCGCCTCCAGGGCGTTGCCGGTCTTGGACTGGCGGCTGAACTCGCGATCCGCCTCGGCGGTGGCCACGATCTCGTCCACGGCGGTGGCCACGTCGTCGATGGGGGCTTGCTCCGGTTCCGGGGCTGCTTCGGTGGCCGGCTCGATCACTGCCTGAATGCCGGCGGCGACAATCAGCAGCTGCTCCAGCAGAGCCTTCAACGCTTTCGCGGTGGCTTCATCCATTGGTGGGGTGCTCTCGGTTGGGGTTTGCGTGGGAGTTGCGGCCGGCAACGCCTCGGTGGCGAAGCGCTTGAAGAAACGGGTCATGGCCTGGATCAGGCTGTTTTCATCAGCGGCCTGTGGCGGCTCGCGCAGCGGGCCGAGTTCGACCGAGGCGGCGAAGTACGCGGCCTGGCTGGTCTTCTTCGAGAAGTAGAGTTCCTGGGTGCCGACGCTGGCCGGTGAGTCGGTGACGGCGAACCCCGTGAGGTAGGCCTTGCCGCGGCCACGGAAGTTGGGGGTGATCTCGATGCTGGAGAACAGCTTCTCGCCGGAGTCGTTGAGCCACAGCAGCTTGTCGTTGGGCTTGAGCTGGGCTTCCAGAGCCACTTGGCCGGGCTCCAGCTCCGGGTCGTCTTCCACCAGGCGCAATGCGAACACCGTGCCGAACGACCCATGTTCCCGTTCGTGCTCGCTCCAGATCACCGCGGTATAGAGCGACGGCTTGTAGGTCTCGGCGACCTCGCGCAGTTCCTGCGGCGTGATCTCTCGATTGTCGGCAGTGGTGCCGCTGACGGCGACGCGCTTCCAGTAGGAAACCAGGGAACGGGGCATTTGGCGGGCTCTTCGGGTCGTCGATGCCGCCACAGTAGGCAGCCTGACAGGGCGCCTCAAACGCTTTGCCTGATCGATGCTCCTATTCTGGCTATCTAGGAAGATGTCGGCTTTTTGCTTGGAGTTGGCTGCGGGTTGCCTGCTTAGACTGCGCCCATGCCATACGCCACCGAAGTCAAAGAAGCCGCCAAACGCCTGTACCTGCGCCGCTGCAAGGCGAAGGAAATCCAGGTGCAGCTCGGCCTGCCGAATATACGCATCGTCTACTACTGGATCGCCAAGGGCGGCTGGGACGAAATGCTCGCCGACGAGGAGCCGCTGGCCGCCGTCAGCCGGCGCATCACCCTGCTGCTCGAACGCGCCGGTGGCCTCGGCAAGGCCGAACTGGACGAGCTGGACCGGCTGACAACCATCCGCGAGCGTCTGCTCAAGCAAGCCGCCAAGCCCGCGCCGGCGCCGGCCGGCGAGCCTGCGGAAGAGGGCGGACAGCCGGAGCGCCGCCGTAGCGGCGAGCGAGGCGGCCGTGGCGGTAGGGGTGGCCGCGGCGAGAAGCGCGAAAAGAAGCCGAAGAACGACGTCAGCGGCCTGACCGAAGTGGACTTCGTCGAGAAGTTCACCAGCCGCATGTTCGGCTACCAGCTGGAGTTGTTCGAGGCCAAGCAGAACCCCCTCATCGCGCGCATCCGCAACGTGCTCAAGAGCCGGCAGGTGGGGTTGACCTACTACTTCGCCGCCGAGGCGTTCATGGATGCGGTGCTGACCGGCGACAACCAGATGTTCTTGTCGGCCAGCCGCGCCCAGGCGGAGATCTTCCGCAGCTACATCGTCGCCTTCGCCGCCGAGTGGTTCGGCCTGACCCTCACCGGCAACCCCATCGTGCTCAGCAAGGACGGCAAGCCGTGGGCCGAGCTGCGTTTCCTCTCCACCAACAGCAGCACCGCCCAGGGGCCACATGGCCACGTCTACATCGACGAGTACTTCTGGATCAGGGACTTCGAGAAGCTCAACAACCTGGCCGGCGCCATGGCCTCGCACAAGAAGTGGCGCAAGACCTACTTCAGCACCCCCAGCGCCGTCAGCCACCAGGCCTACCCGTTCTGGACCGGCGAGGAGTTCCGCAACAGCAAGCGCGGCAAGAAGCTCGGCCAGGAGTGGCCGAGCGAGGCGCAGATCCACAGCGGCGCGCTGTGCCCGGACGGCCAGTGGCGCAAGGTCATCACCCTCCCGGACGCCATCGCCGGCGGCTGCGACCTGTTCGACATCGAGCGCCTACGCCTGGAATACGAAGAGGAGCGCTTCGAGCAGCTGTTCATGTGCAAGTTCATCGACAGCACCCAGAGCGCCTTCGCCCTGGCCGACCTCGAGCGCTGCTACTCCGACCGCGACCTGTGGGCCGACTACGACCCAGACCCCAAGGCCTCGCGGCCCTTCGGCAACAGCCCGGTGTGGCTCGGCTACGACCCCAGCCGCACCCGCGACGACGCCACCTGCGTGGTGGTCGCCCCACCGCTGGAGCCAGGCGGCAAGTTCCGCATCCTGGAGAAGCACAGCTGGCGGGGCCACTCGTTCACCTACCAGGCCAGCCAGGTCAAGCAGCTGTGCGATCGCTTCAACGTCCAGCACATCGGCATCGACATCACCGGCGTCGGCTACGGCGTGTTCGACCTGGTGCGCGACTTCTACCCGCGCGCCACGCCGATCCACTACAGCCTGGAGGCCAAGAACACCCTGGTACTCAAGGCGCAGGACACCATCCAGGGCAGCCGCATCGAGTGGGACGCCGGCTGGAACGACATCGCCGCCGCCTTCCTCACCATCAAGCGCGGCGCCACCGCCAGCGGGCAGATCACCTACAGCGCCTCGCGCACCGACGCCACCGGCCACGCCGACGTGGCCTGGGCGATCATGCACGCGCTGGCCCACGAACCCCTCAACACCAACAAGCGGCGCCGCAGCCGCTACGCGATGAGCACCCAGAGCAGCCATGGACAGAAACCCCCAGCAGCAGCGAAATCGGCAATCACAGCCCATGCGGGCGTTCAGCTTCGGCGCCCCCGAGGCGGTGCTGACCGAGAACATCGGGCAGTACCTGGGCGTGTTCGCCAGCGACGACGGGCGGCTGTACACGCCGCCGGTGTCCCGCGTCGGCCTGGCCAAGCTGCTGCGGGCCAACGCGCACCACGGCGCCATCCCGCGCTTCAAGCGCAACCTGCTGCTGCGCGAGTTCATCCCCTCTGACGGCTGCAGCGCGCGCACCATGGGCCGCGCCGGGCTCGACTTCGTGGTGTTCGGCGAGTGCTACCTGTACCGCAAGGCCAACATTCTCGGCCAGGTGCTCGAGCTCGAGCACCTGCCGGCGATCAACATGCGGCGCAAGGTCGGCGGCGGGTTCGTGATGCTCCAGCCCAACGGCCACGAGCTGGAGTTCGCCGAGGAGGAGGTGGAGCACGTCATGGACTACGACGTGGAGCAGAACATCTACGGCGTGCCGGACTACCTGGGCGGCATGCAGGCCCTGCTGCTCAACGAGGCCGCCACCCTGTTCCGCCGCCGCTACTACAGCAACGGCGCCCACGCCGGGTACATCTTCTACACCAACGACCCAGACCTCTCCGAGGAGGACGAGGACCAGCTCAAGGCGCAGATCAGCGCGAGCAAGGGCGTGGGCAACTTCCGCTCGATGTTCGTCAACATCCCGGGCGGCACCGAGAAGGCCATCCAGATCATCCCGGTCGGCGACTTCCAGGCCAAGGACGAGCTGGAGAAGGTGAAGAACATCACCCGCAACGACGTGATCGCCGCGTGGCGGATGAACCCGGCGCTGGCCGGCATCATCCCCGAGAACAGCGCCGGCTTCGGCGACATCGAGAAGATCGACCGGGTCTACACCAACAACGAGATCCGGCCCATCTGCCAGCTGTTCGAGCAGCTCAACGACACCCTGCGCGCCGACCGGCGCATCGGTTGGCGGGATGCGGCAGCGGTTGGGCCAGGCCAGGGATGAAAATGCACCGGCATTCGGTGGAACCACGTGGGGCAAGTACTTAGTATCGACAGCGTGGCATGTGGCCACCAGACACTAAGGACAGCAGATGTACCAGTACAAGATGGTTCAGGTTCCCCCAAACATTGAAGTGAAGGCGAGCAAACACAACGGCAACGAGGCTGCTGTGTACCTGGAGAGTATTGCCAACAAGTATGCCGAGCAGGGCTGGGAGTTCTACCGCATCGACTCGGTTGGGGTGCAGGTGCGGGTTGGCTGTTTCGATGCGCTGTTCGGCAAGAAGGCCAGCATGGACACCTACTACGTGATCACCTTCCGCAAGCCGCGATGATCTCCGGCGCGTTGCTGGCCACCATTCGGATCTACCAGCGGATCGCGCCACAGCGTTTGCGCGGCGCCTGCCGGTTCGAGCCCAGTTGCTCCAACTACGCCATGTTGGCCATCCAGAAGCATGGCCCCTGGAAGGGCGTGCGCATGGCTCTACAGCGAATCCATCGTTGCCGGATCCCGAACGGCGGGGAGGATTACCCATAACCTGATCCGAAGAGTACCTCGGCCCCGTGTTCAGTGGGGTCGGGGTTCATTCGGCACAATGGATCGTGTCAGAATGACAACTTCGAAGGCTTGGGCGGGGGGCATATGCGGGTCTATTGCAAGGAGTGCGGCAGCAAGGGGCGCATCGCCTCGCGCGACGAGCTATCGATGGAGTTCGCCCGGCTGTACTGCCAGTGCCTGTCGGCCACCTGCGGGCACACCTGGGTCACCAACCTGACCTTCTCCCACACCCTCAGCCCCTCGGCGCAGGCTGTCGACCGCCTGCTGTTCGACCGCCTGCGCGAGCTGCCGCGCCACCAGCAGCGCGAGCTGTTCGATCAGTTGGGTGCATTGCCGTAGCTGACAGGTGCACAACAAAAAGGGCGCCGAGGCGCCCTTTTTCATCAATCAAGATTTAACGATACCTCAATAGCGCCAAGACCCTGATTTTGTCCTTGAATGACGAAACTTTCAGGATGCTCGCGGAGAGACTTCCAGAGCGCATAAGCTCTCTCACGCCTGCGGCATATACTCTGCCGATATAGCCGATCAATCTTCCATTGTACAAAATGCGCACTGCATTTTTGTCATGTAGATTGTCGTCATCAATAACAAGCTGAATGGGGTCGCCTTCTGGTAATTCTTCTCTGTGTTCAACGTAGTGCCTGACCCCGGCAATATCGATGACGAAATCAATTGGAGACTTCGCGTTTCGAATGTCCGGATATAGTTCAAATGTATCGCTTGCGAGTTTTGCTCCGGTGTAAGCGAGCAGGGCGAAATCCGAGCCGGAGAAGTCATGCGGCAGATTATACTGTTGCAGATACTCCTTGAAATCAGCCCTTTTTCTTGGTGGCAGACGCTTCATGAAGACATCAAGGGCAGAGTGGTGCAAGGCATCTGCCCCGGACTTTTGAATATCGAAAGCTGGGAAATTGAAAAAGCCTTCATTGCGTGCTTGGGCAAAGTCGGCAGTTCCAGGCAGGTAACGGAAGTACGTTGCTTGGCCGTCACGGCACAGTTCGCCTACCACCAGTCGCGTTCCGTTGCCTGTCGGATTGTGCCATGCAAGTACGAGTCTTTGTGGCTCGAAGATATAGTTAATGCTTTCCATACAAGGCATCCAGGGCCATTTTTATGCGTCGCTCAGTAAGACGATATACGAAGTCTGCTCTCTCTGCTGAGAATTTTCCATTGACTGGCATTCCGGATATGGATATGCAGCGGTCAAGTGCTTCTCTGAATCTTCCAAGGTCGAACTTTTCTAGTTTCTTTATGAGTCTGAGTACGATAAAGCTCATTGAAGGATCGTTTTTTGCTTGGTTGAAAGCAATTCTCATCGATGTCATATGTCCGATTTGTTTGAGATTGCTTTCTGAATAGCGCATGTGGTGCTGGCCGCGCATGATGTAACGATCATAGGCATCGTCGCGCCACTGCGTGAACTTGTTCGGCGGGATTTGGTAGCCAAGGCTTGTCCCGTTGTCGAACCATGGCGCAAAACCCCACTCAAATCTGAATCGCTCGCCAGTCCTCTCGAACTCGCGGTCAGGGTTCTTGATCATCACCAGCAGATGCCCCCAGTTGTCCTGGTGCCGATCTGTATTACCGATAATGGTATCGAAGAGCAGCATTTCCCAGATGCCATACAGATGGTCGCCACCGACGGCCGTCGAGTTGAACCTGATGGACGTGTCGAGATTATGCTGGCGACCCTTATCCCGGTCGAAGCTCTCGATCAGGTTGTTGAAGAAGTTGCCGGCCGAGAAGAACTCGGCCATGCCCTGCTTGTAGAACCACTCGATGACCGCGCCGCATTGTTCGCGCTCGGAGTCGAAGGCCGCATAGGCGGGGGGCACGGTGACGCCAAGGAGCTGCCCGATTTCGTAGGCGATGATCTCTGCCCAGAACTGCTCGGCGGCGCGGTCGGAAGACAGCTTGAACATGTATCGCCAGTCGGGAACGATGAACTCAAGCTCGATATCGGCAGGTGATACCACCACCCGCTTCGGACGCGCGCCCTCCGGGTAGGCATGGGCAAACTGCTCGTCTGCCGGCCAGCCAGCTATGTCTATCGCTTCTGTTTGGATCATCGCTGACCGTCTGCTCTCATCAAGCCACACAAAGTGTGGGTGTCTTTCTGTCCGGATTGTGCGGGCTCTGCTACCCCACCAACCCCTCGCCGAATTCCAGGTACCCACCTGCAGACAGTTGCTCCTGCTCGCGCTCGGTGGGCAGCCAGATGGCGTCTGTGTTCTCCACAGGAGCGATGTGGTTGGAAAGGGTGAAGATCGACACCGGGCCACCAAGCCCGCGCAGGGCGCCGGTGTTTTCCAGCATCCTCGGCGGGCTGCCGTTCAGGTAGGTTGCCAGCTGGAAGTACTTGTCGGCGTAGGCCGGCAGCTCGCTTGCCTTGATCCGCAGGGTGCGCCAGTTCTCGCTGATCGACACGCGGGCCAGCTCCTTCAGCAGGTCAGCGGTCAGGCGCAGTTTCTTGCCCTGTGTCGGCTTTTCCTGGAGGAGGTTGAACAGCCAGAACAGCCCCTGCAGGGAGAAGACGTAGCGCGTACCGTGGACGTCCTCCTCGATCTCGATCCCTCGTTTGCGCAGTTGCGCCACATCCGTGTTACTCAGCGAAGCCATAGCCCCTCCTGGTCAAAGTTGCGTTGAGTTCCTTATTGCTCATGCCGACCTTTCCATGGCGGCCACTGTGGCGGCCAGCTCCTCCAAGCGCTGCTCCAGCGCGATCAGGCGTTTCTTTTCCGCAGCAGCGCCCTGTATCTCTCGCTGGCCGTCCTCGTCCAGGGAGCGGAACAGCTCCAGCATCGCCTGCTCGCGCGGGCTGATGCCGGGGGCGGCAGGCGCTTCGGCTTCGACGGCCGGCGCCCCTTCGTCGCGGCGCATCGGGCCTTCGCCGGTCAGCAGCCAGTCAAGGGAGACTGAACACTTTTCCGAGGTATCTACACAAATTGTGTAAGGGACGGTGTCCCTTGATCGCCAGTTACCCAGGGTCGAGCGATTGACCAGAAGGGCCTCGCCAAGCTGGTTGTCATTCTTGACGCCGTAGACCAGTTGCAAACGGTCAAGGACCGCGGCCGCGCTTTTATTTCCCATTTATGGAAACACCCTATTGACTATCCCTTTCTGGGAAACTAGAGTTTCTCGCAATGAGCACATATTAACCCAATGGGAACACACGCACATGGCACACAAGAGCATCCACATCGAAATCAGCGGGACCGTCGGCGCCGGCAAGACCGAGCTGCTGCACATCATCGGCGCCCACCTCCAGTCCCTCGGCTTCAACGTGGCCGGGGTGGATGGCGATCTGCAGCGCCGGGATTGCGTCACCGCAAAGTACGAGTCGTTCGAGGGCATCCAGCTGTTGCAGAACCCCAAGCCGTACCCGGTGCTGATCACCGCGCGCGGCCTGCGCGGCGAGGAGTACGAGCAGCGCTTCGCTGGGGAGCGACTGCTGCCCAAGAAAGACGCCTCGTTCCGCCGCTTCGGCGACCGACTGCTGACCAAGGCCGGCCAATGACTCCCAACCAGATCCGCGCCCGCCTGGTGGAGAAGGGCAGCAGCTTCCGCCAGTTCGCCCTGGCCAAGGGCTACGAACCGCGCACCGTGACCCAGGCGGTCGACCGCTGGGCCGAGAGCGACAGCCTGCCGCGCGGCCGCCTGACCTTCCGCATCCTGCGCGACCTGTCGCGCGAGCTGGGGGTCGAGATCCTGCCCGGACTGCTCGCCGTCGAAGACGACAGCGCTGCGCAAAAGTAGCCACCACCTCGAAAGGGAGAAACGAGAACATGAAACGCCCCTTGCTTGAGACTCGCCGCCAGGTGATGAGCGCCGTGGTCTGTGCCTACCCGGGCGGCCGCGAGTGCGCCGCGGCTCGCCTGGGCCTGCCACTGAAGAAGCTGGACAACCAGGCCTACGAGGCCGCCGGCCACCGCCCGCTTACCGACGAGCAGATCCACATGCTCGAGCAGCAGACCGGCACCACCTTCCTGGCGGACTACATCTGCGGCTTGTACGGCGGGGTGTTCGTGCCGATGGCCGACGCCGAACAGCTGGACAACGTGGCGCTGTACGCCATGGCCATGGACGCCGAGGTCAAGCGTGGTGCGGTGGCCCGGCTGATTGCCGCGGCCCTGGGCGACGGCGAGATCGACGAGGGAGAGCTGGCTGAGATCGTCGCCGCGCACCGCAAGCACATCGCCGCCGAGCACGCCGAGGTGGAAGCGGTCATCACTCTGCACCGGAGGGAACAGAAGTGACTGCCGCCGACCGCAACTACCGCGAAATCCTCGACGCCGCCGCGCAGGGCTACCTGCAGCGTCACCAGGCGCAGCACCTGGGCAACGAGCAGCACCTGTTCAACCTGGCCGTGGCCTACCTGATGGCCTGTTACGGCGCCGACAAGGCCATGGCGGAGAACACCGTCGGCCGCGCCGTCAGTGAGCTGCGCAGCGGCGGCGAGCGGCGCTTCCTGGACGTCTCGGCTTGCACCTGCAGCACTGTGGTGATCGTCGCCCCGGCCAGCTGCATCACCCACGCGGTGCCGGTAGCTCTGATCTGCCAGCTGCTGCTGGACACGCCCGATCGGCAGCGCCTGCGCCACCCCTGAACCAAGCGCCTGACCCGCTGCTCGCGGGTTTGGGCAAGTTGTGCCCGGAGTCTGGAGTACACCATGGAAAAGCCGGTTTTTGTCCCGATGCAGCTGAGCCAGAGGCATGCCAGCGCCCTGCTGGAGCAGCTGCGCCAGCAGTTCCGCCAGCAGATGCAGGAGCTGTGGTGGAGCGACGACTTCGCGCGCGTGCCGGAGACCGAACGGCTCAACTCGATCATCACGTCCCGGCCGCACATGACCGCGCAACGGATCGCCATCGGCGCCCTCAAGGCCGCCATCAACACTGCCGCACGCTGAGCCCATCATGAACATCGACCTACGCGACAACCTCATCCAGCGCCTCGAGGTGGACTACGGCCTGAAGCGCCGTGCCGGCACCAGCTGGATGCGCGGTGGCACCTGCCCGGCCTGCGGCAAGCGCGAGCTGTACACCAGCCACGAGCATCCGTGGGTGGTGCGCTGCGGCCGGCAAAGCAAGTGCGGCAGCGAGTGGCACGTCAAAGACCTGTACGACGACCTGTTCAACGACTGGAGCGAGCGAGCCCCGGCCACCGAGCAGGACCCGGTCGCCACCGCGCGGGCCTACCTGGAGTTCAACCGCGGCTTCCGCATGGAGCTGGTCGCCGGCTGGTTCAGCCAGGAGCAGTTCTGGAGCCGCGAGGCCAACGCCGGCAGCGCCACGGTGCGCTTTCCGATGGAGGGCGGAGGCTACTGGGAGCGGCTGATCGACCGCCCGCAGCGCTTCGGTAAGCAGAAGGCGCGCTTCATGCCCGGCTACAGCTACCGCGGCAAGTGGTGGTGTGCGCCCTGCGTGGACCTGGCCGAGGTGGACGAGCTGTGGCTGGTGGAAGGGATCTTCGACGCCATCGCCCTGCTGCACAACGGCATCGCAGCGGTGTCGGTGATGAGCAGCAACGGCTACCCGGAGGACAAGCTGCGCGAGCTGAAGGCGGCGCGCGAGGCCAAAGGCAGCAAGCTGCCGATGCTGGTGTGGGCGCTGGACAACGAGCCGGGCGCGCAGCGCTACATCCGCAAGTTCGCCGCCCAGGCGCGCGAGTTTGGCTTCCGCTGCGAGGCGGCGCAGATCCCGCAGCGCGAGCGCAAGGTCGACTGGAACGACCTGCACCAGCGCTGGGCCTTCATCGAGGGCGACGACGAGCGCGCGGAGCGCATCGAGCGCGACCTGCGCGAGGCGCGCTACCACGGTTCGCTGCTGCTGGCGGAGAGCGCTTCCGAGAAGGGCGTGCTGATGTACGAGTGGCGCGAGCGGCACGAATTCCACTTCGGATTCGAGAACCGCTTGTACTGGTTCAAGATGGATCTGGAGAAATTCAACAAGGCGATGCAGCACCTGGAGGACTCCGAGCGCCTCGAGGACATGCAGTTGACGCCCAGGCAGCGCCGCGACAAGGCGCTGCGCCAGTGCGGTGCGGTGACCGAGATCGCCAACTGCTACCCGCAGGCGCTGTACTTCCAGCGCAACGAGGTGACGGACGAGAGCTGGTACTACTTCCGGGTGGACTTCCCGCACGACGCACCAACGGTGCGCAACACCTTCACCGGCGGCCAGGTGGCGGCGGCCAGCGAGTTCAAGAAGCGCCTGCTGAGCATGGCGGCCGGCGCGGTGTTCACCGGCAGCGGCAGCCAGTTGGACAAGATCATGAAGGAGCAGCTGTACGCTCTGAAGACGGTGGAGACCATCGACTTCGTGGGCTACAGCAAGGCTCATGGTTGCTACGTGTTCGGCGATCTGGCCGTGCACGGCGGCGTGGTGGAGAAGGCCAACGCCGAGGACTACTTCGAGTTCGGCAAGCTGCGCCTGAAGACGCTGCAGCGCTCGATCCGCATGGAGATTGCCCGGGACAACCAGGGCTACCGGCAGGAGTGGCTGGACTGGCTGTGGACCTGCTTCGGCGCCAAGGGGCTGATCGCCCTGGCCTACTGGTTCGGCTCGCTGTACGCCGAGCAGATCCGCGCCGAGTTCCAGAGCTTCCCGTTCCTGGAGGCGACCGGCGAGGCCGGCGCCGGCAAGACCACGCTGCTCAATTTCCTGTGGAAGCTGCTCGGCCGCCCTGACGAGGAAGGCAAGGACCCGAGCAAGATGTCCCGCGCCGGCCTGCGCCGCTGGATGGGCCAGGTGTCGGGCATGCCGGTGGTGATGCTGGAGGCCGACCGCGACGACGTGGAGGGCGGCAGCAGCAAGGCGTTCAACTGGGACGAGTTCAAGCCCATGTTCAACGGCGGCACCCTGGGCGTGACCGGGGTGAAGACCGCCGGCAACGAGACCTACGAGCCGCCGTTCCGCGCCGCCCTGGTGATCAGCCAGAACAAGGGCGTGGTCGCCTCCGAGGCGATCATGACCCGCATCGTCAAGCTGCACTTCGAGCGCCCGGAGGTGACCGCGGCGAGCCGCGCCGCGGCGGACAACCTCAACCACCTTGGCGCGATGGACGTCAGCCACTTCCTGCTGATGGCCACCAAGGCCGAGCGCGCGGTGCTGGAGCGCTTCCGCGAACGGGTGAAGGCGCACGAAGCGAGCCTGCGCACCATCAAGGAGATCCGCGTGGAGCGGATCATCAAGAACCACGCGCAGATGCTCGCCCTGATCGATTGCCTGCGGCTGGTGGCGCCGCTCAGCGAGCAGCAGGTGGCCGCCACCCAGCAGGCCCTGCAGTCCATGGCCCTGGAGCGCCAGGAGTCGCTGAATGCCGACCACCAGTCGGTGCGCGAGTTCTGGGAGGTGTTCGAGTACCTGGAGGGCCTGCACGAGGAGCCGGTGGTGAACCACAGCACCGACCCGACGCTGATCGCCATCAACCTCAACGAGTTCGCCGAAAAGGCCAGCGAGCACCGCCAGAAGCTGGCCGACGTGGCCACCCTGCGCGACCTGCTGAAGAACTCGCGCACCCACAAGTTCATCGAGTCGAACCGCGCCGTGTACAGCGCCGTGCGCGCCGCGCAGAACGCGCGCAACAACGCGGCCAACCAGCGCCCGACCGCGGTGAAGTGCTGGATTTTCAAGAAGTGACCCAACCGGCGCCGCCGGCTGCCACCGGCCGGTGCCGACTACCCACGAAGGAGAAGCACCATGCGCAACAACATCGACAACCTGGATCTGATGGATATGAAGCTTGGCTTCGAACAGTGGGCGACGGATCAGGGGTTCGATCTGTCGACAATCGATGACCTGACCGCTTACTGCGACCACCGAACCTTTGACGCCTGGCGCGGCTACTTCGCGGCCTACACCGACCATGTCGCTCACTGCAGCGGGATTCAGCTGTTTGCCGAGATCAAGAAGTCGAGCAAGTACGCCTACCAGGCTGAGGCGGCCAAGCGAGAGGGCCACGCCTACCCGTTCCAGGTGCACATCGAGCAGGACGTGGATGGCTACGTGGTCAAGGGCGGCTACGGCGGCCAATACCGCCTCGATGACGTCGCCCTGTTCGTTCTGGGCGATGACGACAACCACATCTACATCACCAAGTAACGCCGGCTGCCACCGGCTGACCACCACTGGCTCCCGGGCTGCCGCCTGGGCGCCGACTGCAACCAAGGAGAAGCACCATGCACAACCTGATCAACCACCGCTGGCCGCTGCTGACCATGGTCGCCCTGCTGGCCGGGGTGACGGCCGCATCGGTGGCGATGGCCATCTTTGCCCTGATCGACGACGCCCTGCTGGCCGGCCTGTTCGCCTCCGCGGCGGTCGTGCTCGACCTGTTCAAGTACATCGCCTGGCCGCTGGCACTCGGCCTGCTGGCCATGCGCCGGGCGCTGTGCGCGCTGCTGATGATGGGCTGCGCGCTGGCTTTGGGCGGGGTGTCCGGCTGGGCGACCTACGACCGGCTGATGACCTCGATCGTCAGCAGCCGCGCCGAGCACCAGGCGCTCCAGGTGCAGCGGCTGGCCGACCTCGAGGAGCAGCGCCGCAGTGACGCCGTGCGCATCGAGCAGCTGGACGCCGAGACGCTGGCCACCCGCGAGCAGGCCAACGGGCTACGCGAACGTGGCATGGCCAGTCGCGCCCTGGAGCTGGAGAGCGCCGCCCTGGTGCGGATCGACGCCGAGCGTGAGCGCGCCCTGGCTCGCCGGGACGCGGCCTCGCAGGAACTGACCGCGCTGCACAGCCAGCCAGCCAAGGCGGCGGGCCTGCCGCTGGAGATCGCCACGCTGCTGTGCCTCGGGTTCGCCGCGGCGCTGGAGATCGTCCCGGCGCTGATCCTGTCCGCCCTGCGGCCGGCGCCGGCGCCGGCGGTCGCTGCGGAGCCGGCCCTGGAACTCGTCCAGGAACAACAGCCGGGAACCGTCGTCCAGGAACAGCCGGAAACCGCGCAGGACAAGGCGCGCAGCGAGCTTGAAGGGGATGACGCCGATCTGCTGCAGACGTTGCTGCAGCGGCTGGCCAGTGCCGGGGCCGGAACCAAGGTGGCGGTGCGGAGGTTCGCCCGCGAGGCGCGGATCGGTAACGAGAGGGCTACGCGGATTCTGCAACAGGCAGCGGCCATGGGCGCGCTGAACAAGACGGCCAGTGGATACGTTGCCGCGTGAGTGCGGCAACAGGACCAAGAGAAGAGGCGACGGGGGCTGCCACCCCCGACGCCGACCACCACGAAAGGAGAAGCACCATGCAAGAGCATCAACCCACGAGTGGCGCCGCCGAGGCTACCACCAATCCGCTGACGGCCGAAACGACGAAGACCTGCCGCACATGCCACGAGGAGCTGCCAGCAGACGCCGAGTTCTTCTACCGAAGCCGGCGCAGCCCGGACGGCCTGCGCAGCGAATGCAAGGTCTGCTACAGCGAGCTGCCCAGCGTGCAGAAGCGCAACCAGAAGGAGCAAGGAAGATGAGCGAGATCACCACCATCACAGTTCGCTACAGCCAGGGTACCTACGTGGCCCGAGCCAAGGGCCACAAGGCCACCGCCAGTTGCACGCACAGCACCGAGGTCGCCGCCAAAGCGCTGGCCCGCAAACTTGGCTTCGATCCGGAGCAGAACTGGGCAGGTACAAGCCACCGGCCGACTGGTTCGGCGTACCTGTTCGCCAAGGGGGAGGAGCAGTGATGCAGGCGATCAGGAACGCAGTGGCCCGGCTGCTCGGCGGCGCAGTGAGCTGCGAGGAACACGATGCCGCCCAGGAACGCATCCGCGCGCTGCTCAAGCTCTCCGCGAGCCAGCAGGCGGAGATCATGGGCCAGACGCAGCGGCTAAAGGCTAACCGGGTGGTGATCGAGGTCTACCAGGAGGACCTGCAGAAGACCTCTGCCGAGGTGGTGCGCCTGCGTACCGCGCTGGCCAGGGTGAAGACCGAACGCGCCGAGTGGCGCGACCGGGCGCTGGGGTACCGGGAGAAAATGGGCGGGCAGAAGCGGAGGACGAGGGCGTGAAGATTGTCATTAACTGCAGCGTCGAGCTGGTTCGGATTTCCCCCGTAACCTTTACGTTTAGGAGCGAGCAATTCGAGGTTGAGGCGCTCAGAATCTTTCGCACACCAACGAGCCTGCATAGTTCGAGGCGCCACTACTACACGGCGGAGTTCGTAGCGCCAAATGGCGTCATCGGCATTTCTGGAAAGTCGATCACTGGCGAGCTGATTCGAGCCCCGATCATCAGACGGTGCAACCCGAAGTGGAGACCGCCGAAAGACGGATGGAACGGAAATATCTGGAGTGACGGCAGGGTATAGACACCCGCAACACAGGCCCGGCGACGGGCCTGATTCGTTTCAGTAGGGGGAGTGATGGCAGACGGAGTGGAGATCCGCGGCGATTCGCTGCGGGTGTATTTCAGGTACCAGGGCAAGGTCTGCAGGGAGCCGTTCGGGCTGGCGACGCCGGGCAACATCGACAAGGCCTCGCGGCTGGCGGCGATCATCCGCCACGAGATCAAGGCGGGGACGTTCAACTATGCCCGCTACTTCCCGGACTCGCCCAGGGTGAAGGGCGGCACGCTGGGACACTGGATGGACCTGTTCCTGGAGATCAAGCGCAACGAACTGGCAGCCTCGTCGATCAAGATGCATGAGAGCCGGATCAGCAAACACATCCGCCCGCAGTGGGGCGCGCGGCAGGCGGATGACATCGACTACTTGGAGATGCAGGCCTGGGTGCAGAAGGTGCTGTTGAGGACCCTGCACAGCAAGACGGTGCGCGAGATCGTGGCGCTTACGCGGCAGGTGTTCCAGCTGTACCGCACCAGCAACAAGGCGGCCTACGACCCGACCGAGGGGATCGTGGTGCGCCTTCCGGATGCGGAGGACCCCGACCCGTTCACCAGGGAGGAGATCGACGCGATACTGGCGGCGGAAGCGCCGGGGCGCGAGCAGGAGCGCAACCTGGTGCAGTTCATGATCTGGTCTGGCCCGCGGGTCTCGGAGGCGATTGCGCTGGCCTGGGAGGATGTCGACCTCGAGGCCGGAGAGGTTGTATTCCGGCGAGCCCGCGTGAGTAGCGCGTACAAGACTACCAAGACGCGGCGTTCGACCCGCCGCCTGAAGCTGCTGAAGCCGGCGCTCGAGGCGCTGCAGGCACAGGCCAGGCTGACCATGGACCTGCCGCCGGTGACGGTCGAGGTGACCGAGCGGGACAACCGGACGGTGAAGACGCACAAGGTGCGGTTCGTGTTCCACAACTCGCATACCAACGCGGCGTACTCGACGGCCGACAACTTGCGCAACAACTTCTGGAGCGATCACCTGGTGCGCGCCAAGGTCCGCCACCGAGGCCCGAACAACTGCCGCCACACCTTCGCCAGCCAGATGCTGACCAGCGGCGTGGTGCCGATCGACTGGATCGCCGCGCAGATGGGGCACACCTCGACGGCGATGATCCTTCGCCACTACGGCAAGTGGATCAATCAGGACGCCATGGACATCACCGGCATCATCGAGCAGCAGCTCAAGCTGTAGCACCAATTCCCCGCCAGAAACCCCGTCAGGCCGCCATTCGCGCGGCTTCCGGGGCGTTCGTGTTCCCAGAATGTTCCCAAATCGTTCCCGTTAGGCAGTGCATTTAGCTGGAAACCGCGTGGTTAGTGGCTCGAAAAGCGATTTGCGTAGATTTCGAATCTCTACGCTTCCGCCATCTACACCCCGCAAAGCCCCGGAATCCGGGGCTTTCGCGTATCTGGGCAGGGCAAAAAGTGGGTGTGTGTGTTCCCATTTTGTTCCCATGAGCGAAGCACGCGCCACGGTCGGTGCCACGTCTTGGCCGGATGATGCAGAATTTTCTGGCCAGCCTTCTGAAAGTGGTAATAAAGGTAATTTTTGCAGTCAGATCACCTGAAGACCACGGGTTGCGCGGCTTGCAGTGATTCGGCTTGAGGTAATAAATGGGTAATCTTCAGGTAACGATATTACCTTTTCCTTGGTGACTGGGCTGAAAAGAAAAACCTTTGCAAATCAATGGCTTGCAAAAATATTACCCTGGTCCTTACCAAGAATTACCGAGCAAGGTAACAGCTGAAACCCAGCAACAATGCGACCTCTAGGGTGGTCTGGGCGCTCGAGTTACCAAAATTACCTATCGATGAGGCCGCTCCTGGAATGCAGTGGCTGCCATTGCATCCGCACCCTTTCGAAGATGAGGCGTTGTGAAGCTCCACGGGCTGGGTCGATATGGCTCGGAGGCAGGGCTGGCGTTGGTTCTGGCCGATGGCATCACCAGGTGGTGGCGCGGCGCGCGGGTTCGGAATCGGCATGCGCGCGATTTCAAAAAAACGGCAGGTTGGTGATTTTCGCAGACGTTATAGACCATTGTTTGCGCGATTTGTCACTGTCTGAGTGCCGTGTCGATTCACCGGCGGTCGCTCTGGATTTCGCAGGCTCGCATTTCCTTTCACACTGCGAAACTCGGCTCTGCCCGCGCAAGCCCGCGCCGCGCTTGGGCTGGGCCCCGCCTTTCACCACCAACCTGGATTGCACAAAAAAAGTGCGCAAGGCCCGTCGGCGGGAGGGGGATAAGTGCGTTTTGCCACAGGATTTTCTGGGCGCGCGGGTTTTTCCTGCCGCTTGCAGGCCGGGCGCGAGCGTGGGCGCAGATCAGGCAGTCGGCGTGGGTGTGCGGGGCATGAAAAGCCCGCCGGGTGGCGGGCTCAGGTAGACGCAGGCTTGTTCAGGCCGTGATGGGCTTCAGCTGCCCGCTCAGCACCGCGGCCGTCGCCGCGTTGTCGGTGAAGGCTGCGGCGTTGGTAGGTGGCGGGCTGGCGGCGTGGATGTGTCCGGCGATCTGGCTGTTCATCTGCGCCACCAGATCGAGCAGGTCGCAGAGGATCTGCAGGGCGTTTACCCCTTCCGATCCCACCCAGGTCTGCGCCGCCACGCTGCGGCGGATGCCCTGGATCTTCTCCTGCATGTCGCCGCCGACGGTGGCGTTGTGGGTCTGGCCCACCACCAGGTTGAGGTCGCGTCCGGTGGCCTGGTGCAGGTCGTCGACTGCGGCCACGCTGGCCGATCCGCCGGAGAGCATCTTCAGCGCGCCGAGCGCCTCGATCTTCTTGATCCCTCCCACCGACTCGGTCGAGTGGTCGTCCACCTCCACCGTGTGGCTCTGGTAGCGCTCGGTGTTGTCCAGGGCCTCGACCTCGCGCTCGATCGCCTGGTCGCGGATCTTGCCGTCGGTCTGGCGCAGCCAGTTGCCGTCGGCGTCCACCCGCTGCTGCGCCGCCTCGCTGTGCTGCCACACCAGGTCGCCCTTCGGCACCTTCGGCAGGCTCAGTCCGTGGGGCAGGATCGTCTGGATGTAGGGCTTGTGCGGCAGGCCGTAGGCGAAGCACACCACCACCGTGGTGCCTTCCTCGGGGAAGGCGTAGAAGCCCATCTCCTCGCCGCCCACCGGCAGCGGCAGCGGCACGCCGGCCAGCATCGGCAGCTCAGGGTCGGCCTCGCCGTCCGGGCCGAGCACCTCCACGTCCACCGCAAAGCGCGGGCGGAAGTCGTCGCACAGCCCGGCGCCGACCGGTGCGTCGGCCACCGCCACCACGCGAGCGAAGCGTGGCAGGTGGTAGCCGCCGGTGAGTTCGGGGAACTGCCGCTCTACGCTGCGGCGGATTGCGTCGTCCATTTGATGGCCATCTGGTTGCCGGCAAGGGTCACATGGGTGATCCGCTCGCCCTGGTTGATCGTCGCGCCAGGGCGCAGGCCGGGGAGGGCCGCGACCATCGCACTCTGGTTGCCCTGGTAGCCGTCGAACAGCTCCACCGGCAACTGCAGCGGCGCCCGCTCGCCGAAGAAGCTGTCCGCCCAACTGCCGACGAACACCTCGCCGTCGCCCTGCTGCTGCCAGATGGAGTCGGGGATGTTGAACACGCGGGCCAGGCTGTCCATCGCCTGATAGCCGGCCGCCAGACTGTAGAAGTACGGTGCCTTCACCGTGGCGTAGGGCTGCTCCGGTACCCGGAAGCGCAGCCCGGTTTTCTCACCGACCTCGGCCAGTACCGCGCGCAGGTCGACGTGGCGCAGGTTCAGCGGCAGCGGTTTGGCCAGGATCGCCGTCAGCTCGCGGCAGACCAGCACCTGCTGCACGCTGTTGGCCGCGGTGCAGCGCTCCACGTAACCGATGAAGTGGCGCTGCAGCGGCGCGTCGTTGTAGCCCACGTCCAGCGTCACCAGCCCCTTCACCGGCGCCGCGGCCTGAATGGTGAAGGAGGCGCGGCCAGGGCTCTTCAGCTCCAGACGCACCTCATCCTTCACCAGGGGATAAGCGCTGCCGGCGATGGTCAGCACCTTGTGCAGTTTCATGCTCATCAGGCCAGCCAGTTGTCCAGTTTCTTCAGGGTTTTCTCGAAGCCGCTCAGTTCTTCGCCTTGCTCCGTTGCGTCGCCCCCAGCGGCAGCGCTGACCGACTGCCCGGGGGCCGACTGCTTGGCCACCGCGGTGCCCGCCCGGCGCTTCTCCACCCGCTCGGGGTTGGAGAGCTTCTCGCTCAGGGTGAACTGCACCCGCCAAGCAGCCAGGCTATCGTCCTCCCGCGCGCTCACCCCGTCGGAGAACTGCACCTGGCGCACGCCGAAGGCCGCCGCCGTGTCGTTGACGATGCGATAAGTCTTCAGCTGTCCGCCGCCCTCGGTGGCTTCGGCCAGGCGCATCAGGCTGCGCAGGTGCTCCTGCTCGGCGAAGCGGATCAGCAGCGAGACGGTCAACGTCTTCGGCTTGAAGCCCTTGTGCGCCGAGTCGCTATTGCTGGTCTGGCCGGACATGTCGTCGCTTTCGATGCGCAGGTTGGCGGTGATCTTCAGGCCTTTGCCGCGAACCTGCTCGCCGTCGAGTAATAGCGTCATAGGCCCACCAGCTCCCGCACGAAGCTCAGCCCCGTCAGCGAACCGACCAGCATCACGCCGGCCGCCAGCACGTACTCATGCCCCGGCGCCTCGCCCTCGAGCAACTGCCGGCGCAGCTCGCCGGTATCGCCCGGACCGATCAGCCGCACCCGCATGCTGGTATCGGCCGCGCCGCCGAGCAGCATCGCCTTCAGGTCGTTCAGCTGCTGGTCGCGGGCCAATCCCTGCGCCGCCTTGCGCGCGGCCATCGCGCCCAGGTCAGCCATCGGCGAGCTGTCGGCATGGCTCTCCAGCGCCGCCAGCTGTCCGGACATCGATCGCTTGGCTGCCTTGGTGATCGTGCAGCGCTCCAACGGCAGTTGACCCCAGCGCGGCAGCGGGCCGGCGCTCGGCAGCTCCCACTTGGTTGACTCCAGCTCGAACAGCCGCTGCGACCGGCGCTCGGCACGCTGCAGATCGGGAATCGGCATCAGCACGTTGAAGCGCGACAGGGCCGCGGCGAACTGGTCGAAGCGGGTACCGAGGAACATCAGCACTAAGGCGTACTGCTCGCCAGACGGCCGCCCGTCGTCGCCGGCGTCGTCCAGCTTGGCCGCCAGTTGCTGCAGCAGGTTCGGCGCCGACAGAAAGCGCTGCTGCCCGCGCCCCTGACCGATGCCGCTCTGGAACGGCGTCACCACCAGGCAGCGCGGTACTTCGCCCAGCGCGCTGGTCACCGCCGCGCGCCCTGCGGCGACCACCGCCTGCGCCGCGGCGCCGACCGGCCCCGGGCTGGTAGTGGCCACCTCGGCGAGGCTCGCCAGGCGCTCCCCCGTGCTGGCCAGCTCGCTGGCGGCCAGATCCTTGGCTGCTGACAGGTCATCCATCCATTGGGTGGACTGCTCCGGCCAGCGCATGGTCACGGGGGCCCAGGTCATGGCAAGGGCCCCCAACTGATCTGCTCAATTGCCTCGATGTCACCGGCGGAAAGCGCCTGGTCGAGCTGCTGCCTCAGCTCGTTGGCGTGCTGTAGCAGCTGCAGCTTGTACAGGGTGAAGTCGTCGCCCACCTGGCGCAGCTGAGCAGCGGTGTGCAGGCGGAAGGCCTTAGCCCCCTGCTCGTCGCGGCAGGCGTAGGGCATATCGAGGCCGCGCAGCACGGCGCCGGTCAGATTCAACTGATCCTCGAGGTCACTGCTGTAGCTGTGCGGAGTGCCTAGGGCTGCCGACATGAAGCCAGCGGTGATGGCCGCGGTGCAGGCGGCATCGATCGCTTGGTACTTGTCCTGGTATTGGCTGGCGAGCACTGCGGGAATGTCGTCCACCCACTGGCCATCGCGCCAGACCTGATGCTGGCCGGGGGGCTGCAGGGTGTAGCCGGGCGGCAGCGACTCCAGTCTCTGCAGTAATAGCGGTTCGCGGTTGTCGGTGTTGTAGGCCGTGAAACCCTCCAGATTTTCGACCAGCTGCCACCGACCGGAAGCCCAGTAGGCCGCCTTGCCGGCGGGGATCTCCGGCGGCGGTGTTTCCACGCAACCGGCGGGGATCAGCCAAACATTCTCCTCCAGAGGGCTTTGGTCGGCCTGCGTGGTGCCGACGTAGATCCCGTGGCGGTCGGTTTGGTAGACGGTCTTGGTGGTCATGGCGGGCCTCAGTAGCGGATGCAGAACAACAGTGCGACGTTGCGCGGGCGGGTTTCCGTTCCGCCTGTGGCGTTGACGGTCACGGTGTGGGCATGGTCTGCAGTTGAGTCAACGGTCAGAGCGTGGGTATGGGCCGCAGCCGTGTTGACGGTCACGGTGTGGGCATGGTCTGCAGTCGCGGCCACGGTCACAGTGTGGCTGTGTGCTCCAGAGCTGGCGGCTGTGCCGCTGACAGTATGGGTATGCGCACCACTCGAGCTGGTCGTGAAACTCGAATCCTGCGTGTGGCCAGGAAATGCGAGATCTGTAAACGTGCCGCCGTAGGAGGCGCGACCAATCGTGTGGGTATGCGCGCCGCCGCTCGCCGTGGTGCCGCTGACAGTGTGGGTATGTGCCCCGGCACTCGCGGACGATGCCGTGTGGCTGTGACCCCCGGCATTCCCAGACGATGCTGTGTGGCTGTGAGCGCCCGCACTCGCGGACGATGCCGTGTGGCTATGAGCCCCGGTACTCCCGGACGATGCCGTGTGGCTGTGCGACTCCAGCTGATGCACCTGGGCAGATCCCAACGCTCGGCTAGCATCGATGCCGCGCCCATCATCCCAGCCACGTAGGAACTCCCCACGTATATCCGGGAGGTTGAACGTAGTGGAGCCATTGCCTGCTCCGTAGGTCGTGCCGATTCTGGAGAACAGCGCGGCATAGGTCGTCCGAGAAATCGCGGCGCCGTTGCACTTGAGCCAGCCGGCCGGAGGAGAGCTCATGGCAAACGATGCAACCTGGCCGGTTTCCGAACTCACTACCTCCGACCTGATGCCTTGCAAGGCCTTCGTGGTCGCCAGGATCTCGCTGCTGTTGCTCGCCGGATCGTCGCTCTTGGCGTTCGGCAGGTTGCCCAGGCCCACGTCGTCCTTGGTGGTGGCGCGGGCGCGCATGCCGGCGTAGTCGCCAACCCGAGCAGCGAAATGGTTCACCAGCGGCCCGCCGATGGGCTCCACCGGCCGGCGGTCGCTGATGGTGGTGGAGTTCGGCAGGTCCGCCAGGGCCACGCAGTAGTGCTGCCCCCCGGCGCTGTCGATGTAGTCGGGGCGGTCGACGGCGAACACCACCTGCCAGCTGGCCACCACGTCGCTCAGTTCTCGCTGCAGCGCCACATCCAGCCAGGCCGTGGTGGGAAAGCCAGTCGGCACCACGGGCAGGGTGCTTGTCTGCTCGATGCGCACCCCCTCGACGTAAGCGGTGCCTGGTTTGAGCTGGTAGCTGCTGGCCACTTTCTCCAGCTGCAGCGCGCTGCCGAAGAAGCACGCCCGGCCGTACACGTCACGATTGCTCAGCCGCTCGCGCTCGTCGATGCCAGCCAGGCGCACGGTGAAGTCGTGCTGCCAGGTGCTTGCGTCGATGGTGATGCCGGTCAGCGCCTGGGCGCCGTCGAACACCACCAGGAAGTTGCGGGTCAGGTTGTTGCCGACCTGGATCGCCGGGATGTTGCGGCGTTTCTGCTGCAGCGGCACATAGGCCACGGCGAACAGCACGCCCTCGGTGCTCTCTAGGCCGATCCAGTTGAAGTCCCAGTCGCCCACGTCGCTGCCGATCTGCGCGCTGTAGACCACCTGGCTGGGATTCACATAGCCGCTGTTCTCCGGCGGGATATCGTAGCTATAGACGATCTGCTCGACCGGCGGCTTCGGCGCGGCGCGGTCCACCTCGTTGCTCGGATTCAGTCCGGGGACGTTGGCGAAGACGAAGCGCACTACGTTGAGCGGCTGCTTGGCCGCCTGTTTCTGCGCGATCAGGTCTTCGCCGGCCAGGGTGATACGGGCCATGGGGGCTCCTACAGGCGGGCGACCAGCGTCTGCTGGTCATCGTTGAAGTGCACGGCCACCAGTCCAACCTGCAGGGAGGTGATCGTCACGAAGTCGTAGCGGCGGCAGGTGCGGCCGTACTGAGAAATCAATACGCGCAGCAGATCCTGGTTCTTCGCCAGCTGGGTGTTGGTCAGGCGCAGCAGCACCACGTCCCAGTCGCGGTCGGGCTGGCGCTCCTCGATCTCCACATAGCCAACGCCCAAGCGCAGCAGGATGCGCTTCATCCCGGCGGTACTGCCGGCGTCCACCGCATTGACGAAGGCGTGTTTCACCCGCAGCCGGTACAGACTCTCCGGCTCGCCCTTGAAGCGGGTGATGTCGCGCTGCCAGGCCAGCAGATCGAGGATGGTCGGGTGGCAGGTTTCGGCGTCCAGCTGCAGCAGTGGCCAGCGCAGCCAGACCTCGACGCGCTCCCACCAGGCCTGCGCGGCGGCTTTGAGCTTGCTTAGCTCGACCCCCTCCAGCCAGAAGGGCAGACCCAGCTTAATCACGGGCCACCACCTGAAGGCTCTGGATTCGGGGAATGCTCAGCTCCGACACGATATCGGCGGTTACGAAGCGCAGCGAATCGATGCCGGCGAACTGCTGGTGCAGCTCCTCGCCCAGGCGGCTGAACGAGAAGCGCGATTGCGGGTAGGTCAGGGTCGGCTGGTAGTCGCTGGAGGTGCTCTCGCGGAAGGCCGCGCGCACGAACAGCGCCACCTCAGCGAGGAGAGTGGCGCGCTGGGCCTCGGTCAGGGTGGAGCGCGGCCAGATATCCAGCTGGACGTCGTGCAGGGTTTCCGGCATCTCCAGCACCAGCAGATCGTCGCCGTGGCCGTGATTGCCCAGGTCGCGGATGTGCGCGTTGATCTGTGCCAGGAAGCTGTCCGCGGGCACGCCGGCCTCGAACAGCACGTAGGCATTGGCACTGCCCGGGCCGCGCGGGGCGCCGTTCTCGAAGTACACCCCGTCCGGCCGCACGCCCGGAAAGGCAGCGATCATCGCCCGGTACACCGCATCGGTGTGCCACTGGTTGACCGCCGAGAACTGGTTGCGCACGCGCAGGCGCAGCTCGTCGTCCGGCTCGGCATCGGCGCCCGGCTGGCTCAGCCATCCGTCGGCGTTCACCACCTGGACGATGCCGGGTACCGGCTGCGGCAGGATGGCGTAATACCCCGGCGCCAGGTTGTAGCCGCTGCCGGCCTCCACCGCCCGCACCGGGATTTCCAGCTGCATCAGCCCGTCGGCGAAGGTGCCGGCGGCGGTGGTCGCCAGCTGATAGCTGTGGCCGTTGATCGTTGCCGATTGCACCAGTGTTCCGGCCGGCACTTCCAAGGCGCCGCCGGCCGTCTGGCGGGTGAATAGCAGCACCCCCTCGGCGTGGGTCGCCGGCTTGCGTTCCACGTCCACTGCCCAGGCCAGCATGTCCAGCCAATTGCTCGTGGCCGTCTTCACGAAGAAGTTCGGCAGCACCGTGCCGCTGACGAACTCCAGCAGCCACAGCACCGGCTTGGTCACCAAGGCGGTGACGATCCGCCAGAACGGCGAGTAGGCGCTGGTATTGCTCAGCGCGCTGCCCTGTGCCGCTACCTCGCTCTCCCAGGCAGCGCGCAGCCCCACCTCGCTGGTCGGGATGCCGGCATCGGCCAGCGCCTGCTTGAAATCCACCTCGCTCAAAGCACCACCTCGATATCTCCGAACTTCAGGGTCTTGGCCGTCACCAGGAACACTCCGGGCGCCTGCACGATGATCTGCGCCGTCCCTGGCACCAGCCGCTCGTCCGACTCCATCAGCAGCTCAAGCTGCTGGATGCAATCGCGCTGGCGCAGCCGATCGCGCTCGGCCACCAGCATCACCAGCAGGCCGCTGTCGCGGATCATGTGGGCGATGTCCTGGGCGATGCTGCTCCGGTCCTCGATCAGCAGCGGTTGCCGCGAGGGGTCAAGGGCCAGATCGTTGTTCACGATCCACAGGTCGACGTACTCGCTCATCCGCCCACCGCCATGCTCATCATGTTTTCCAGCTCCAACGGGCTCATCGGCTTGCCAGTGTGGATCTCGACCTTCTCCACCCGGGTGCCGGTATTCTGGTTTTGGGTGTTCTGGATGCTGCTCAGCAGTCCGCCTTGCGGTACCGCGGCCGGGCGCTCAGGTGTCAGGCTGGCTAGTGGGGTGTTGATGCGTTGCTGCGCCGTCTCGGCCTGCGCGGTTGGTGGTGGTGCCAGCACCAGGGCCGGTGCGGCTTGAATCAGTGGGGCCGGCACCGCAATAGGCTCAGGCGGTTGCACCGACGGTTGGGGCATCATCAACGGCTGAGTGGTAGCCACTCCGTCTGGCATACCCTGCTGTAGTGCCCGATCAACCGCAGGCGTGCTGGGTAGCGGAGTCTGGACGGATGGTGCAGCTGGAATCTCCGGCATCGCGCCGAAGCTGGTGTCGATCTCCACGCCGGGGATCTTGTTCAGCAGGCCGATCAGGCCCTTCAGGGCGTCGCCGAGCAGCGCGAAGGGCGACAGGTTGGTCAGCGCCCAGATGAAGCCGTCCCAGATCGCCTTGGCTGTGGTGGTGACGGCCTCCAGCTGGAGCAGCCAGGCCACGAACTGCGCGCCGTAGCCGACGCCCATCTGCAGGCCGACCCACAACACATTCAGCAGCGCGCCGAACAGGCGGAACAGCAGCACCACCGGGGTCAGCATGGTGACCAGCGCCTGGAACCAGGCGGTGTTGCCGAAGGACGCGACCAGCTCGTCCCAGTAGTAGATAAGGCCGATGACGGCCGCTACCAGGGCGACGATGCCGACCACGATCCAGACCATCGGGTTGAACAGAAACGATGACGACAGGGCCAGCCACGCCATCTTCGCCAGGCCCACTGCGAAGGTGAGCGCGCTTACCCCAGCCGTGAGGCCGAACACCGTCAGCACGACGATGCCGATCACCCGGGCGATGTTCGGGAACAGTTGCGTCCAGCGCGTCAGCGTGCCGGCAATGCCGGTCAGCCGCGCCATCAGCGGCGTCAGCAGCGGAATCAGCACCTGGCCGAACACCACCCGCAGCGCCTCCACCGCCGCGCCGAACTGCTGCCATGGGTCGACCATGGCCTGCGCCATCTTCTCCGCCTGCTCCAGGCCGCGCACCTGGCCCAACTGCTCGATGCCGCCGCGCAGTCGCTCGGTGTCGCCCATCAGCCGCGTGACCAGCATCGCCGCTTCGCCGCCGAACGCATCGCTCAACGCCGTCGCGTTGGCCTCCACGCTCAGGTCGCCGAAGCGGCCCTTGAGCTTCTCGATGATGTCCAGCATCGGCAGCAGCCGGCCGTTGCTGTCGGTAAAGCTCATGCCGAGCTTCTCCGAGGCCCCAGCGATGTTCTCGAAGAACGCCTTGTACAGCCCGCCGGCGTCACCGCCCTCCATCGTGTTGCCCAGCGTGCCGAGCACGGCCATCTGCTCGGCCATGCTTACGCCCGCCGTGCTGGCCAGGCCGCCGGCGGCCTTGAATGCCTCGCCGATTTGCTCGCCGCTGGTACGGAAAAGCTGGGTGGCCAGCGCTGTCTGCCCGGCCAACTGCTCCACCCACTCGCCCTTGCCCATGGCGTCGGCCTGGCCCTTGAACAGGTTGTACATCGAGCCGACGTAGGTGGTCATGGTCTCGGCGTCGGACTTGGTGGCCTTGGCCAGCAGGTTCGAGGCGTTGGTGAAGGTGGCCAGCTGGGAGCCGGACAGCCCCTTGATCGCTCCCTCGATCTGGTAGGCCGAAGCGACGAAGGCCTGGGCGTTCTCGCCGTAGGCCACCGAGAACTGCAGCGCCTTGCGCTCCAGCGCGTCCAGCGCATCCTCGGCCACGCCCAGCGAGCGCACCTCGCCCAGCGCCCGGTTCATCTCCAGCGCCGGCTGCAGCGACTCGGTGATGGCCATCCCGGCGCCCACCATGCCGGCCAGGCCTGCGCCCATCTGCATGATGTTCGCCTGGCCCTTCTCGGCCAGGTCGTTGAAGCCCATCTTCACCTTCGCCAGTGGCGCGGTGACCTGGTCAGTCAGCTTGAGGATGAAGTTCAGCGCGGCGCTGGTGTCAGCCATCGGTCACCTATCCGTTCAACGCCCGGGCGATGCCGTTTGCCACGGCAATCTCCATGCGTCTCCAGTGTTCGTCTTCCAGCCACTTGGCCGTGCCCATGGCTTCCGCCGTGGGCTCGGTTCCAGGCAGCCAGCGCTCGGCCAGGGCCAGCAGCTGGCCCAGGCCGTCCTCGGTCAGTCGGTCGGCTCGCTCGAGGGCTTTTTTACGGTGACCTCGACGTCCGGCGAGTACTCCTCGAGCAGCGCGCCGGCCACCTGCATGGTCAGCACCGGGTTGCCCAGCAGCTCGCGCAACGCGGCGCGCTGGTCGGCCTGCACGGTGGTCACCAGCAGGTTGTGCGCCGGGGCCACCTTGTTGGTCGGGGTCATCGCGTTGAAGTACTTGGTCACGTCCTGGGCCGACAGGGTGAAGGCGAAGTCGGTGGCACCGATGGTCAGGTCGATATGGCGTTGAGCAGTCATGCGGAGGTTCTCTTGTTCAGGTTGGAAAAATAGGTTTCGAGGTGCCGCTCCAGGCGGTTCTCCAGGCGCTGCACGCTGTCGTCCAGGCGCTGGCCCAGGCGCTCGATCGCGTCGTTGCGCACGTAGTTGCCGGCCAGCTCCACCCGCAGCTCCAGCAGGTCGCGGCGGGTCTCGGTGACCTGGCGGAACAGGAACACCTGGAAGGCCAGCGCAGCGCTCAACAGCAGGTCAGGCATCACGCCCATCAACGTCTCCATCAACTCCATGTCAGGCACTCCAGTTGCCGCGCCCGCCGATACGCACTGCGGCGTACATCAGCCAGGCCAATGTTTTGGCCACCCCCTCCTCGAGCAGTGCCTCGTAGAACATCCGGTCGGCGTCCGCCTTGGCGAAGCGGTGGGTCTGGTGGGTGTAGATGTAGTCGTGCACCACCGCCGGCCGGCGCGCCGGGCCGAAGTCGCGCGGCACGATGCGCCAAGCCAGGCGTGGCACGCTGGCCAGATCGGTGACATAGCCCGGCGGCACCACCACTCGCCGGCGGAGCTGATCGACGTACTGCAGCGGGTTGATCAACCGCCAGCGCTCCGTGCCGGGGACGTGGCGCACCTCAAGTGCGCTCTCAAAGGGCATCGGCGGCGCACTCCACGCGGATCCGGTTGGGGGCGGTGTGCTGGGCGATGGTCTCGCGCAGCGCTACCCGGCCCAGCTCAGGCGCGGCGCAGTAGCTCGAAACCACACCCGCCGCCGCGCTGCCGACGGCACTGGTGCCGGTGCATGCGCCAAGGGCGAGAAAACTGGAAGCCAGCAGGCCGAACAGCAGGTAGAACTCGACGAGCGAACGGGTCATCTCAGTAGCTCCAGATCGTCGGGCGCGGGCGGCCGGCAGCGGCCGGTGCCATGTCCAGGTGCAGGAAGCGGCCGGTGCCTTTCTGGTCGATGCCGATGCCGGTGAACGGCAGGGTCATGGCCAGGCGCAGGATCTCGACCGCCTCAGCACCGCTGCAGGCGATGTCCACCGCGCAGCCAAGGCTGTGGGCCCCCGGCGTGGCCTTGCGCGCCTCCACCGGGTGCTGCGGGCAGCGGTACGGGCTGGTGATCGCCAGCGGCTTGCCGTACAGCTCGCGCAGTTTCTGTACTTGGGCCATGAAGGCCGGGTCCATCTCGGTGCCGTCGCTGCCGCACTTGCCGCAGCGGCAGCGCAGCTCGGCGTAGGTGAAGTTCGGCCAGGGGCTCTTGGTCATCGGCGGGTGCTCTTCTCGAACAGGGTTTGGCAGGCCACGCAGCGGGTCACCCCGCCAAGGGCGCGGCGCGCCTCGGGGATCGGCTCGCCGCAGTCGGCGCACTCGTCACGGCTGGGGGCGGAGAAGTCGGCCCTGGCCCGCTGGGTATTCAGGGCCAGCTCGCGCTCCAGTTCCTCGCGCTCCTTCGCGCGGTCGAGCCAATCGGTCATCAGCGCAGGCCCTCGATCTCGGCCGCAGCCAGGTACGGCACGCCGTTGATGCGCACGAAGTCCGGGCTGGTGACGTCGAACGGCACCTTGTGCTTGCTCTTCTCGCCGCCCTTGGGGTCGATGTTCAGCAGGCTGGAGACCTTCAACTTGCAGCCGAAGGCCTCAACCTTCAGCTCCTCCTCGCCGGCCTTGGCGAAGAACACCGAGTCGAACGGCTCCAGCTGGCGGAAGCTGCCCGCACTGCGCGCCGCCTCGATCAGCAGGTTGAAGTTGAGGGTGTCGAATTCCATCTCGCCGCTGGCCGTCACGTCGCCGTCGACGAAGCCGTTGGGCACCCCCTTGTCCTGCGCCACCGCCGAGTTGTCGGTGATGTCCAGGGTGCAGGTCTCGA
>RCUL01000274.1_pt1 | contig 33840 bp, 28 predicted proteins | sample 2167521 | NCBI WGS metagenome assembly RCUL01 (sample SAMN09932745, study PRJNA488358) | compost metagenome | feature: garden; material: soil; isolation source: compost soil in acetic acid-enriched culture | place: Germany: Experimental Botanical Garden Goettingen | collected 2016-01-27
TCGGGGAAGCCGAGCACGGTTTCGTAGCTGTTGCGCCCCATCAGCAGCAGATCGGCGCTGGCCATCAGGGCGCCGTAGCCGGTCTCCTCCTGGGAGTCGCCGCTATAGGGTTCCAGCCAGGCGAGATCGTTCCCCTCCCCCGCGATAAAACCGTCGAGGGAGAGGGCGAGGAAGGCAGAGACCCGGGGGCGATGGCGCTCAGTGTTCATGGTCGTGATGCTCGTGACGGGAAGGGGTGCCGGACTCCAGGGTCTCCAGGATGGCGCAGTGCTCCGCCGAGCGAGGGCCGCCGCAGCAGATGTCGGAGAGCGCCTTCAGGTTCTCCCGAAAGCGGGTCAGCTCGATAATCTTCTGCTCCACCTGTTCAAGCTTGGTGTCGGCCACCGCCTTCACCTCCTGACAGGTGACTCTGGCCTTGTTGGTGTCGAGGGCGAGCAGCTCCCCTATGTCCGCCAGGGAGAAGCCCACCGACTTGGCGCGGATGATGAACTCCAGCCGCCGCCTGTCCTGCTCCCCATAGAGGCGGTAACCCGACTCGTTGCGGATCCCCGGCGAGATGAGTCCGTTCTTCTCGTAAAAGCGCAGGGTGTCCGCCTTCACCCCGCACGCCTTGGCCAGTTCCCCGATCCGATACATCCTTCCTCTCCCGCCAAACATGGTACTCAATATAAACCGGCTTCCACTATCGCCCCTTTGCCCGGCGATTGCCAGCCAAAGGCAGGAAAGCGGCAGCCAACCCCGGCCTTCCCGGCTCTTTACCCTCAAAACACTGAAAAGACAAACGTTTCACAAAAAATCACCAGAAAACGTTTAACACCGCACCACACAAGGCTTTGTCTCTTTAAAAAATCCACCACGGCTCACATTTTTTGTGTAGAATACGCGCCCACAAGAGAGCGTCGCGTCAAGCGGGCATTTCCTAAAACGCTTTTGCCAGCATCCGGGCTTTTGGGCGAGAGTGATTTGCGAAATCCCCCACTTCCATTTATTTGGGGACTCTCTGTGCTGGGTGCGGCCACCGTGCGCCTGCCTCCCATAGAAGTTCCCGCATGCTGAGGACGATAGTGTGATGGAACAAGCTCGACCCATTCGCCGTGCGCTGCTGAGTGTGTCTGACAAGACTGGCATCCTGGAATTTGCCAAGGCACTCAACGAGCGTGGCGTGGCCCTGCTCTCCACCGGCGGTACCGCCAAGCTGCTGGCCGATGCGGGCCTGCCGGTGACCGAGGTCTCCGACTACACCGGCTTCCCCGAGATGATGGATGGCCGGGTCAAGACCCTGCATCCCAAGGTGCACGGTGGCATCCTCGGCCGCCGCGACCGGGATGACGCCATCATGGCCCAGCACGCTATCTCCCCCATCGACATGGTCGTCGTCAACCTCTATCCCTTCGCCGCCACCGTGGCCAAGCCAGGTTGCACCCTGGAAGACGCCGTCGAGAACATCGACATCGGCGGCCCGACCATGGTTCGTTCCGCCGCCAAGAACCACAAGGACGTCACCATCGTCGTCAAGGCGGCCGATTACGGCCGGGTGATCGCCGAGATGGATGGCAACGGTAACAGCCTGACCCTGGCTACCCGCTTCGATCTCGCCATCGCGGCCTTCGAGCACACCGCCGCCTACGACGGCATGATAGCCAACTACTTCGGCACCCTGGTCCCCTCCTACGGTGACAACAAGGAAGGCGACGCCGAGTCCCGCTTCCCGCGCACCTTCAACGCCCAGTTCATCAAGAAGCAGGACATGCGCTACGGCGAGAACAGCCACCAGGCTGCCGCCTTCTACGCCGAAGAGCAGGCCGCACCGGGCTCGGTGGCAAGCGCCATCCAGCTGCAGGGCAAGGCACTCTCCTACAACAACATCGCCGACACCGACGCGGCGCTGGAGTGCGTGAAGGAGTTCGCCGAGCCGGCCTGCGTCATCGTCAAGCACGCCAACCCCTGTGGCGTCGCCATCGGTGAGGATCTGCTGGGTGCCTATGATCGCGCCTACCAGACCGACCCCACCTCCGCCTTTGGCGGCATCATCGCCTTCAACCGCGAGCTGGATGGCGCCACCGCGGCGGCCATAGTCGCCCGTCAGTTCGTCGAGGTGATCATCGCCCCCAGCATCAGCCAGGCGGCCCGCGAGGCGGTGGCAGCCAAGCAGAACGTGCGTCTGCTGGAATGCGGCCAGTGGACTGCCCCGGCCCAGGGCTTTGACCTCAAGCGCGTCAACGGCGGCCTGCTGGTGCAGGAGCGGGATCACGGCATGGTCACCCTGGGGGATCTGACAGTGGTCAGCCAGCGTCAGCCGACCGAGGCAGAACTCAAGGACCTGTTGTTCTGCTGGAAGGTCGCCAAGTTCGTCAAATCCAACGCCATCGTCTATGCCAAGAACGGCCAGACCATAGGCGTGGGCGCCGGCCAGATGAGCCGGGTCTACTCCGCCAAGATCGCCGGCATCAAGGCCGAGGATGAAGGGCTGACGGTGGCGGGCTCCGTCATGGCCTCCGACGCCTTCTTCCCGTTCCGCGACGGCATAGATGCCGCCGCCGCCGCGGGCATCTCCTGCGTCATCCAGCCAGGTGGTTCCATGCGCGACAACGAGGTGATCGAGGCCGCCAACGAGCACGGCATGTGCATGGTGTTCACCAACATGCGCCATTTCCGTCACTGATGAGTCAGGGCCGCCACTGGCGGCCCTTTTGTTGTCTCTTTTCAACTGACTATTTTCAACCGCTGCCCCAGGCGGTTATCACAAATAGAAGCGAGCGATACGATGAAAGTACTGATCATTGGCAACGGCGGCCGTGAGCACGCCCTGGCCTGGAAGGCCAAGCAATCCCCCATGGTGACCCGGGTGTTCGTCGCCCCCGGCAATGCCGGCACCGCCCACGAGGGCAGCATAGAGAACGTCGCCATAGAGGCGACCGACATCCAGGCCCTGCTGGCTTTCGCCAAGGCCCAGCAGATAGGTCTCACCATAGTCGGGCCGGAAGCGCCCCTGGTGAAAGGGGTAGTGGATGCCTTCCGTGCCGAAGGGCTCGCCATCTTCGGCCCGACCGCCGCCGCCGCCCAGCTGGAGGGCTCCAAGGCCTTCGCCAAGGACTTCCTGGCGCGCCACGCCATCCCCACCGCCGAGTACCAGAACTTCACCGAGGTGGAGCCGGCGCTGGCCTACCTGCGCGAGAAGGGTGCCCCCATCGTCATCAAGGCTGACGGTCTGGCGGCAGGCAAGGGCGTCATCGTCGCCATGGAGCTCGAAGAGGCGGAAGCGGCAGTGCGCGACATGCTCTCCGGCAATGCCTTCGGTGACGCAGGTGCCCGTGTGGTGATCGAGGAGTTCCTGGACGGGGAAGAGGCGAGTTTCATCGTCATGGTGGACGGCGAGCACGTGCTGCCCATGGCCACCAGCCAGGATCACAAGCGGGTCGGCGACGGCGACACCGGCCTCAACACCGGCGGCATGGGGGCCTACTCCCCGGCGCCCGTAGTGACAGATGCGGTGCATCAAAAAGTGATGGAGCAGGTGATCATGCCGACAGTGCGCGGCATGGCGGCCGAGGGCAACGTCTACACCGGCTTCCTCTACGCCGGCCTGATGATCGACGGCCAGGGCAACCCCAAGGTGATCGAGTTCAACTGCCGCTTCGGCGACCCCGAGACCCAGCCCATCATGCTGCGGATGCGCTCCGATCTGGTGGAGCTGTGCCTGGCCGCCTGTGCCGGCAAGCTGGATCAGGTCGAAGCCATCTATGATCCCCGCGTCGCCATCGGCGTGGTGCTGGCGGCGGGCGGTTACCCCGGTGACTACCAGCAGGGCAAGCCCATCAGCGGCCTGCCGGTGGAAGAGGCGAGCGGCGAGAAGGTATTCCATGCCGGCTCCCAGCTGGCAGGAGACACCATAGTCACCGCCGGTGGTCGCGTGCTGTGCGCCACCGCGCTGGGCCACACCGTCGCCGAGGCGCAGCAACGCGCCTACCAGCTGGCGGGTCGCATCCAGTGGGACGGTGTCTTCTACCGCAAGGACATCGGCTGGCGCGCCATCGAGCGCGAGCAGGCCAAGTAAAGGCTGCCTCCCCCCATCGAACACAAGGGCCTGCGGGCCCTTTTTGCTGCCCGGGCCATCGGGGCCCGCCCAGTCAGGCCCAGACTTCCCCCTAAGCCCGATGTGGTGGTGGCAAGGCGGCATCCATCCCCTTGGCACCTCTCTCCGCCTCGGGCGCATGACCCCGGGTTGTCGCCCATTTTCCGCCCCCAGCCCATCCCCTTCTGACTACATATGTACAGCACAATGCACACATTTCGTCACAATTGGTCGCACTTTCCCCATACAATTGCCCCGCTTTCATGGCATCATGCTGTATGATACCGCACTCAAATGAGTGCCATAAGAACCTGCAATATCGTCGTCTCATAAGGAAATCCCATGTTGAAAACTGTGCGTCCCCTGCTGCTGCCCCTGATGTTTGGCCTGATGACCCTGCCCGCCATGGCCGGCGATCTGGAGCAGCCGATGAAGAAGATCGGCTTCAACTACAAGCAGGCCGTCAAGGCAGATGATGCGGCCACCATGGAGAAACACATCAAGGAGATGAAGGCTCAGCTCGATGTGGCCAAGGAGAGAAACATGCCGGCTGCCAAGAAGGAGAAGTTCCTCGAGGGCATGAACAAGGTGCAGAGCGAGCTGGATGCCAGCCTGGCGGCCCTGCAGGCCGGTGATCAGGAGAAGGCCCAGGCCCATCTGGCCAAGGTCAATGACCTGAAGAAGGAGTACCACCAATATGCCAAGCAGAAAGGCTGATCCCTTCCACTGGGATGGTCTGGTCCGCCTCACCCACTGGGGTGTGGCAGCTGTCTGCATCGGCAACCTCTGGCTCAACGAGGCGGGCGAGGAGTGGCATGAATGGCTGGGCTATGGCGCCATGGCCCTGATCGGGTTGCGCCTGCTGTGGGGGCTCACCCTGGCACGGGGCCATGCCCGCCTGAGCGCCCTCATCCCGAGCCGGGACGATTTCCGCCAGCAGGCGGTGGCGCTGCGCGAGCGCGCCCCCGCGGCGCCCGGCCATCACGGCAGCGGCAAGCTGGCGGTCTGGGCACTCTGGCTGCTGGTGCTGGCGACCGCCGGCAGCGGCTGGTTCCAGAACACCGAGACCGGCTTCGAGCTGGGAGCGGACGACTGGCATCTCTGGTGTACCTGGGCACTGCAGGCCATGATAGCCCTGCACCTGTGCGCCATCGTCTACACCTCCTGGCGTCAGCGCAGCAACCTGGTGACCCGCATGCTGCCCCGCCGCCAGCGCCGGGTGCCAGAGCGTCAGCAGGAACCCCACTCCTGAAGCAGACGGGCACCAAGGTGCCCGTCTTCCTTTCCCCGCTTGTCCGACCGCAAGGCCACCTCTTCCAGGCGGCAGCACCGGCTTTACCCCCTCAACGGCGCTACGCCTCCCCCTCTTTTGCCCGGCCGCCATGAAAGCATTTTCATTCACACTTCTTAACTAATCCCGGCTGTACGATTTTCAATCTCCTCGATTTCATGAATGCTACAGAGCCGAACGAGGTTGTTTGTGGTCCGTTCGACATGATGACAGTGACACGTCAATAACAAGATCGAAGGGAAAATCGTCATGCACAACACAGTGTTTCGAACCGCCATGCTCGCCGCGGTGCTGGGCTCATTCAGCCACACAGCCGCCGCCGAAGGGGTCATGGTCCACCTGTTCCAATGGAAGTTCAACGACATCGCCAACGAGTGCGAGACAGTGCTCGGTCCCAAGGGGTTCGGGGGCGTCCAGATCACTCCGCCCGCCGAGCACAAGCAGGGGAGCCAGGTCTGGTGGACCGTCTACCAGCCCGTCAGCTTCAAGAACTTCAACAGCTTCGGCGGCAGCGAGGCGGAGCTCAGGAGCATGATCACCCGCTGCAATGCGGCCGGGGTCAAGGTCTATGCGGACGCCGTCTTCAACCAGCTGGCCTCGGGCACCGGGACAGCCACCGGCGGCGGCAGCTACAACTCGGGGCAATATCAGTATCCCCAGTTCGGCTACAACGACTTCCACCACAGCGGTGACATCACCAACTACGGCGACAGCAACAACGTCTGGAACGGCGCCCTCTACGGCATGCCGGATCTCAATACCGGCTCTCCCTACGTGCAGGATCAGATAGCCACCTACATGAAGACCCTGCTGGGTTGGGGCGTGGCGGGCTTTCGTATCGATGCGGCCAAGCACATGGCCCCCGGCGAGGTGAAGGCCATACTCGACAAGGCGGGCAGCCCCAAAGCCTACCTGGAGGTGATAGGTGCCGGCGGGGAATCCCCCGACATCCAGCCGGGTCGCTACACCTACATAGACACAGTCACCGACTTCAAATACGGCACGGATCTGGCCGCCAACTTCAACGGCCAGATCAAGAACCTCAAGACCCTCGGCGAGAGCTGGGGCCTGCTCCCCTCCAACAAGGCCTTCGTCTTCGTGGTCAACCACGACCGCGAGCGCGGCCACGGGGGCGGCGGCATGCTCACCTTCATGAGCGGTGCCCGCTATGAGCTGGCCAACACCTTCATGATGGCCTGGCCCTATGGCTGGAAGCAGGTGATGTCGGGCTACCGCTTCGAGAACATGGGTACCTATGAAACCGACAAGGGGGCGCCGGGCAGCACGCCCTGCACCGATGGCCAGTGGAACTGCGAGCAGCGTCGCCCGACCATCATGAACATGGCCCTGTTCCACAACAGAACCGAGGGGCAAGCTGTCAGTCACTGGTGGGATAACGGCAACAACCAGATAGCCTTCAGTCGGGGAGACAAGGGCTTCGTCGCCATCAACAACGAGAGCGGCAGCCTGGTGGCCTCGGTGCAGACCGGCCTGCCGGCGGGCGAGTACTGCAACCTCCTGGGTGGCAATGACTACTGCAGCGGGGGCTATGTCACCGTCGACGGCAGCGGCAAGGCCAGCCTGAACGTGCCGGCCATGAAGGCAGCCGCCATCATCGCCGGCTGCACCAAGGCCAGCCCCTGCGGCGGCACCGCCCTGCCTGGCAACAAGTTCAGCAGCATGAACCTGCGCGGCACCCACAACGCCTGGGGCAACACCCCCATGACAGTCGATGCCAACCGTGTCTGGTCCGCCACCCTGACCCTGACCGGCAGCGGTGACGCCACCGGCGCCCAGCGCTTCAAGTTCGACGTCTTCGGCAACTGGACCGAGAGCTACGGCGACAACGAAGGGGACGGCATCGCCGACAAGGGCAGCAGCAAGGATATCCTGGTCAGCGGGGCGGGCAGCTACCGCATCACCCTGAGCGAAGGCGATCTGCGCTATACGGTCACCCCTCTCACCAGCAACCAGGCACCGGTCGCCGCCCTCTCGCCCAAGGTCCTCAGCGTCAAGACGGGGGAGAGCGTGGTGTTCGATGGCTCCGCCTCCACCGACGATGAAGGGGTGGCGAGCTACAGCTGGTCTACCGGCGGCAGCGCCCCCACTGAGACAGTCCAGTTCGATACCCCGGGCACCCATATTGTCACCCTGACAATCACCGATGCCGAGGGGCTGACCGCCAGTGCCAGCGCAACTGTGACTGTCACCGACAGCAACGGCGCCTACAACAGCGTGCTGCCGACCCTGCACCTGCGTGGCACCCCCAATGCCTGGGGCTCGCTCGCCATGACGCTGGTTGCCGACAACCAATGGGAGGCCTTGGCCACCTTCAACGGCCAGGCCAACCAGCGCTTCAAGTTCGACGTCAAGGGAGACTGGACCCAGAACTACGGTGACACCAACAAGGATGGCGTGGCCGAACAGGGGGGCGCCGACATACTGACCCCGGTCAGCGGCCAGTACCGGGTGCGCTTCAACGACCAGACCCTGCAATACAGCCTGACCCCGGTCAGCGTCGGCTATGCCAAGAACCTCGCCAGCCTGAACATCCGTGGCACCACCAATGGCTGGGGCACCACTCCCATGATGCTGGTGGGGGATCACCAGTGGCAGGCCGGCGTCACCTTCACGGGGGCCGGTGATGCCAGCGGCGGCCAGCGCTTCAAGTTCGACGTCAAGGGTGACTGGACCCAGAACTACGGCGACACCAACAAGGACGGCGTGGCCGAGCTGGCCGGGGCAGACATCACCACCGCAGTGGTCGGTGCCTATGTGGTGCGCTTCAACGACCAGACCCTGGCCTACAGCCTGAGCGCCCAGTAAGCCCCAGGGGCGTGACGCCCTTGTGACCTTCGGGCATCCCATGGCCTCCTTCCCACAGGGCAGGAGGCCTTTTCATGGGCCCGATGGCGCCATCACGCTCCCCCTCTGCCAGCCCCCCGTTCCCAGTTCGCCGACGGGCAGGCATACTGCCTCCACATCCCCATGCAGGAGCGCATATGAAACTATTGGAAACCCTCAAGGCCGAGGGACGGATCGAAGAAGCCCGCCAGCACGGCCTGCTGCAACTCATCGAGCACCCGCAACACGCCGAACTGCATTATGAAGTGGCCAGCCTGCACGACATGCAGGGGCGCGAGGCCCAGGCCATCCCTCTCTACCAGAAGGCCATCAGGCTGGGACTGGGTGAGGCCTCCTTGCGCGGCGCCTGGCTCGGCCTTGGCAGCTCCTATCGCTGCACCGGGCAATATGCCGAGGCCCTTGCCGCCTTCGACCAGGGGCTGGCTCGCTTTCCGGACGCCACCGAGTTCAGGGTGTTCCGTGCCATGGCCTGCCACAACCTGGGGCTCCACAAGGAGGGGATGGAGACGCTGCTGGCGGTGCTGGCCAAGACGACCACAGATCCTGCTCTCGTCCCCTACAGGCGCGCCATGGCACTCTACGCCGAGGATCTCGACAGGCGCTGGTAAACGCCAGAAACGACAAAGCCGCTCATGATGAGCGGCTTTGTCTGAATGTGGTGGCCCCTGCCCGACTTGAACGGGCGACCAATCGATTATGAGTCGACTGCTCTAACCAACTGAGCTAAGGGGCCAGAATCTTGGTTTTGCGGCGTGGATTATAGGGGATGTGGGATAAGCCGTCCATAGTCAGATCAACCACTTGGCGAGTTTTTGTCCACTAATCCGCTAATCTTTTGCACCCAGGCTGCCGGATAAAACAAAGCCCCGCATGGCGGGGCTTTTGAGACAAGTTCAGGCGGTGCCTCAGGACTATTCGTCCAGGAAGCTGCGCAGCACTTCCGAGCGGCTCGGGTGGCGCAGTTTGCGCAGTGCCTTGGCTTCGATCTGACGAATACGCTCACGGGTGACGTCGAACTGCTTGCCCACTTCCTCGAGGGTGTGGTCAGTGTTCATGTCGATACCGAAACGCATCCGCAGCACCTTGGCTTCGCGGGCAGTCAGACCGGCCAGCACTTCGCGGGTGGCGTTGCGCAGGCTCTCGCTGGTCGCCGCATCCGCCGGCAGGGCGAGCGTGGTATCTTCGATGAAGTCGCCCAAGTGGGAATCTTCATCATCACCGATGGGCGTCTCCATGGAGATGGGCTCCTTGGCGATTTTCAGTACCTTGCGGATCTTGTCTTCCGGCATGCCCATGCGCATGGCCAGCTCTTCCGGGTTCGGTTCACGACCCATCTCCTGCAGCATCTGGCGGGAGATACGGTTGAGCTTGTTGATGGTCTCGATCATGTGCACCGGGATACGGATGGTACGGGCCTGATCCGCGATGGAGCGGGTAATGGCCTGACGGATCCACCAGGTGGCATAGGTCGAGAACTTGTAGCCACGACGGTATTCAAACTTGTCCACCGCCTTCATCAGACCTATGTTGCCCTCCTGGATCAGATCCAGGAACTGCAGGCCACGGTTGGTGTACTTCTTGGCGATGGAGATCACCAGACGCAAGTTGGCCTCGACCATCTCTTTCTTCGCACGGCGGGCCTTGGCCTCACCAATGCTCATGCGACGGTTGATGTCCTTGATCTGGGCGATGGACAGACCGGTCTCTTCTTCGATCTGCTGCAGCTTGCCGATGGAACGCAGCACTTCTTCGTCCATCTCGAGCAGACGGGGAGACCAGGCCTTGCCAGCCTGCTTCTGGTATTCAAACCAGGCAGTCTCGCACTCGTTGTTGGTGAAGGCCGCGACGAAGGTCTTCTTCGGCATCTTGGCCTGCTCAACGCAGAGCTTCATGATGATGCGTTCCTGCACGCGAACCCGCTCCATCATCTCCCGCATGTTGTTGACCAGGCGATCGAACTGCTTGGGCATCAGGCGGAATTGACGGAACACATCGGCCAGCTGGGCGATAGCGGCCTGGGTGTCGTCGTGGGCACGACCATTCTTCTGGATGGAGAGACGGGTGACTTCGTACTGGGCACGCAGTTCACCGAACTTCTCGCGGGCGACTTCCGGATCCGGACCACCGTCCCCATCGTCGTCGGAGCTGTCGCCGTCTTCGTCTTCGTCCTCGTCTTCATCTTCGTCTTCGTCAGCGAGATCGTCTTCACTGAGTTCGGAACCGATGTGAGTGGCGGTCGGCGCCACGTCGTCCGCTTCGTTCGGATCGATAAAACCGGAGATGATGTCGGACAGACGCAGTTGCTCGGCTTCGTACTTGTCGTACTGTTCGAGCAGGTAAGTGATGGCTTCAGGGTACTCGGCAACGGAGCTTTGTACCTGATTGATACCGTCCTCGATCCGTTTGGCGATGTCGATTTCGCCTTCACGGGTCAGCAGTTCGACGGTACCCATTTCCCGCATGTACATGCGGACGGGATCGGTCGTGCGACCAATCTCAGATTCAACAGATGCCAGAGCCTGGGCCGCTGCTTCGGCAGCGTCCTCATCGGCAGTACCACCTTCGGCCATGATCAGATCATCGGCGTCCGGGGCGTTTTCCACTACCTGGATACCCATATCGTTGATCATCTGGATGATGTCTTCGATCTGGTCAGAGTCGACAATGTCTTGCGGGAGGTGATCGTTCACCTCGGCATAGGTCAGGTAGCCCTGTTCTTTACCTTTGGCAACGAGGAGTTTAAGCTGAGACTGCGGGGTTTGCTCCATAGAACTCATCCGGTTGGTGTTGCTAGGTTGCGCGTACAGTGCGCTGCTGCGCAAATAGCCAATTCTAATAGAAAACCGCCAGACATGCTATGTCTGGTTGCGGCGTCGGTCATGAGAAACCCCTGCCCGCAGTATTGTCGGGGCCAGGCGGTTATAAAATGTTTGCTTTTAATCCCGTCGATTCGGGCAACGGTATTCATATTGGGACTAATCACTCAAATATCAAGCCCCGCTCTCATTTCTTTTCTCAATCTGTACCTCTCTGATCAGCATCATCAGCTCCTGTGTTTCCTCAGAGCTTAGCCCTTCCTGGGCCACCTTGGCCTGCAATTCTTCGATTCGTTGCTTCAGAAACTGGTTGATGAAACCGACGAAGGTATCCTGCAATTCTCCCAGAATATCCGGCTCCTGGTCGAGCTTGATCTCTTCAAACAGGTCGTGCATGGCCAATTGAGCCAGGATCTCCCCCTCCTTGGTGCCACGCCAGTGCTCCAGCAAGATGCCGGTCGTGATCCCTGGCTGAGTCAGGATCTGCTGATGCAGCTGCAACAGGAACTTGATGCCATGCACCCGCAGTCCAGCCAGCTCCGGCATGGCCGGCAGTTCGGCCGTCACCGCCGGATATTGCACCATCAGAGCCAGTGCCCGGCGAATGGGGGTCAGTTTGGCGGCCTTGGGCTTGCTGACTTCGCCCTTGGGCTGGCTATTGCGGGCAAACAGCTCGGCGATCCGCTGCTTGTTCTCCCCCCAGCGCATCATGCTGGAGAGCCGGGTGATCAATCCCTCGCGAGTAAAGCCTTCCGGCACGCGACGGATCAGTTCGGCAGCCTTGTTGGCCACTTCAAACTTGCCCGCCTCACCAGAAAGGGCGGCATCACGCCCGAGACGTTCGAACATGAAATCGGCGAAGGGCTGAGCCTCGTCCAGCAAGGCCTCAAACCCCTCCTTGCCGATCTGGCGGACCAGAGAATCGGGATCCTCCCCATCCGGCAGAAACACGAATTTGAGTTCGCGCCCGTCCTGCAGATGGGAGAGTGCGTTGTCCAGCGCCCGCCAGGCCGCCTCACGGCCGGCGTTGTCACCGTCGTAACAGCAGACCACCTCGGCCGTGGTCCGAAACAGGGTGTGGATATGGTCGCTGGTGGTGGCGGTGCCCAGCGCGGCCACCGCATAGTCGATGTCGTACTGACCGAGCGCCACCACGTCCATATAGCCTTCCACCACCAGGATCCGGCGAGGATCCTTGTGTGCCTGCTTCACCTCGTAGAGGCCGAACAGTTCACGCCCCTTGTGGAAGATGGGGGTTTCCGGGGAGTTGAGGTACTTGGGCGTGCCATCTCCCAGCACCCGGCCACCGAAGCCGATGACCCGGCCCCGCTTGTCACGGATGGGGAACATGATGCGATCGCGGAAGCGATCATAGCTGCCGGGGCCGCTGTCGCGGGGGATCAGCATGCCGCCGGAGATAAGCAACTGCTCGTGATCCCGGCTGGTCCCGAAACGGCGCCTCACCTGATCCCAGTCTCCCGGGGCATAGCCGATGTTGAAGCGCTTGACTACTTCCCCGGTCAGGCCGCGTCCCTTCAGGTACTCCACCGCCTGAGGAGCGCCCTTCAGGTTGCTTTCGTAGAAGCGGGCGATCTGGTTCATCAGCTCAAAGAGATCCTTGCTGACGGCGGGTTGGGCACTGCCAGAACCACCCAGGCTCTGCTCGCGAGGCACCTGCATGCCTTGCATGCTGGCGAGCTCTTCGATGGCGTCCGGGAATTCGAGTCCGTCGTACTCCATGACAAAGCCGATGGCATTGCCGTGAGCACCGCAACCGAAGCAGTGGTAGAACTGCTTCTCCTGACTGACGGTGAAAGAGGGGCTTTTTTCGTTATGAAAAGGACAACAAGCCTGATAGTTCTTGCCGGCCTTCTTCAGCCGCACTCGCGAGTCGATCAGCTCGACTATGTCTGTGCGTACGAGCAGATCATCGATAAAGGATTGTGGGATCCTGCCTGCCATAACCGTCCTGTTTCACTGCAGAGAAAATAAAAAAGCCGCGCATTCACAGGGAAGCACGGCTTCTTTCGACTAACAAGAGAAATGCCTGTTACGCCAAGCGGGTTTTCACCTGAGCACTGACGGCGCCGACATCGGCACGCCCCTGAATCTTCGGCTTCAAGACAGCCATGACCTTGCCCATATCAGCCATGACGGCAGCACCACTTTCAGTGATGGCTTGCTCGATCAGTGCGGCAATTTCGTCTGCGGTCAGCTGTTGCGGCAGGAATTCCTGCAGCACCAAGATCTCTGCGGACTCTTTGTCGGCAAGATCCTGACGACCGGCAGCTTCAAATTGGCTGATGGAATCGCGGCGCTGTTTGACCATCTTGGTCACGACAGCGAGGATATCCTCATCATTGAGCTCGATACGGGTATCAACTTCACGCTGCTTGATTTCTGCCATCAACAAACGGATCGCCCCCAAGCGAGCCTTATCTCTGGCAAGCATGGCGAGTTTTTGTTGATCCTTGAGTTGATCCTTCAGAGACACGGCATTATCCCCCGATTAGTACAGGCGGATACGACGTGCGTTTTCGCGGGACAGCTTCTTGGCGTGACGCTTAACGGCAGACGCTTTGGCGCGCTTACGGATGGTAGTCGGCTTCTCGTAGAACTCACGGCTACGAACTTCAGACAGGATACCGGCCTTTTCGCAAGAACGCTTGAAGCGACGCAGAGCAACGTCAAACGGCTCATTTTCACGGACTTTGATTACTGGCATGTGCCTTTCACCTCAGTGATATATTGTTAGCTGACCATCAGTCGATCAGCATGTCTTAAAATGGTGCGAAATTATACTCTGGACAGGGAATGAAAGTAAACCCGCAGAGATCGCTCTGGTTTAAAAAACCCGCGAAGGTTACCATAGCCGTCTCATTTTAGCAGTGAAATTTTTTAGCAATGCGTGTATTGGGCATAGAGACATCCTGTGACGAAACCGGGATCGCGATCTTCGACGATCAAAAAGGGATCCTTTCCCACCAGTTGTACAGCCAGGTCAAGCTGCATGCGGACTACGGTGGCGTCGTCCCCGAGCTCGCCAGCCGGGATCACGTCCGCAAGACGATCCCCTTGATCCAGGCCGCATTGCAAGAGGCGGGACTGGGTAAAGACGACATCGACGGCATCGCCTACACTGCGGGACCGGGTCTGGTTGGCGCCATCCTGGTGGGGGCGACCATAGGCCGCTCCCTCGCCATGGCCTGGGGTAAACCCGCCGTGGCGGTACACCATATGGAGGGTCACCTGCTGGCTCCCATGCTGGAGGAGCGGGCCCCCGAATTCCCCTTCGTGGCGCTGCTGGTCTCCGGCGGTCACTCCATGCTGGTGCGGGTCGACGGCATCGGCAGCTATCAGCTGCTGGGGGAATCCATCGACGATGCCGCCGGCGAGGCCTTCGACAAGACCGCCAAGCTGATGGGACTGGACTACCCGGGCGGCCCCCTGCTCTCCCGTCTGGCCGAGAAAGGCACCACGGGACGCTTCACCTTCCCCCGCCCCATGACGGACAGACCCGGGCTCGACATGAGCTTCTCCGGCCTCAAGACCTTTGCCGCCAACACCATAGCCGCCAACGGCGATGATGAGCAGACTCGTGCCGATATCGCCCGGGCGTTTGAGGATGCTGTGGTCGATACCCTGGCCATCAAGTGCCGCCGCGCCTTGAAGGAGACAGGCCTCAAGCGTCTGGTGGTGGCTGGGGGCGTCAGCGCCAACCGTCATCTGCGCGCCCAGCTGGCCGAGCTGATGGAAAGCCTCAAGGGCGAGGTGTTCTATCCGCGCACCGAGTATTGCACCGACAACGGCGCCATGATCGCCTATGCCGGCATGCAACGCCTCAAGACGGGCGTGTTCGAGCCGCTGGTCGTCAAGGCGGTGCCGCGCTGGCCGCTGGATACCCTGGATCCCGTGTGATCCCAAGGATCCTCTCGCAATGAAAAAGGGGCCTCTGGCCCCTTTGTTGTGTCTGTCGTCGGCATAACAGCCGTCCGTTGGTTAGGATTAATTGGTTCTAAACAGGGCCTCAATGGAGAGCCCCTGCCCCAGCAGTATCTCCCGCAGGCGGCGCAGCCCTTCGACCTGGATCTGGCGCACCCGCTCCCGGGTCAGACCAATCTCGGCCCCTACATCTTCCAGGGTGGCCGGCTCGTAACCGAGCAAGCCGAAGCGGCGAGCCAGCACCTCACGCTGCTTGGGATTCAGCTCTTCCAGCCAGTGGACTATGCTGCTGCGCATGTCATCTTCCTGAGACTCCAGCTCTGGCCCCATGCCGCGCTCATCGGACAGGACGTCGAGCAGGGCCTTGTCGCGATCGCCGCCGATGGGGGTATCCACCGAGGTGATCTTCTCGTTGAGCTTGAGCATGCGGTTCACATCGTCAACCGAGCGATCCAGCGCGAAGGCGATGTCTTCGGCGGTGGGTTCATGGTCGAGACGATGGGAGAGTTCGCGCGCGGTGCGCAGATAGACGTTCAGCTCCTTGACCACATGGATCGGCAGCCGGATGGTGCGGGTCTGGTTCATGATGGCCCGCTCTATGGTCTGGCGGATCCACCAGGTGGCATAGGTAGAGAAACGGAAACCCCGTTCGGGGTCGAACTTCTCGACCGCCCGGATGAGGCCGAGGTTCCCCTCTTCGATGAGATCCAGCAGCACCAGGCCGCGGTTGTTGTAGCGCCGGGCAATCTTGACCACCAGGCGCAGGTTGGATTCGATCATGCGCTTGCGCGCGGCTTTGTCACCGCGCAAGGCACGACGGGCGTAGTAGACTTCCTCTTCGGCGGTGAGCAGGGGGGAGAAGCCGATCTCCCCCAGATAGAGCTGGGTGGCGTCCATCACCTTGTTCAGTTCCGGCACCATGAGCTCATCGGAGATAGTCTCCTCAGCCTCGGCGGCAACCTCCTGAACCTCTTCTTCCTCCTGGGCCTCCAGCTCTTCGTCGAACTCTAACTCTGCATCCTGCATTACCAGTTGTTCTTGGCTCATGATATGTCTCCCTGACCTGAACCAGAGTAAGACCTAGCTCTCTGGGTTAACGCTTTGGCAAATAGCCCATCGGGTTGATTGACTTGCCTTTGTACCGGATTTCAAAGTGCAGGCGCACATCCGGCGCATCCGTGCTACCCATGTTGGCGATGACGGCTCCGCCTTTGACGGAGTCTCCCTCCCTGACCCTCAACTCGTCGTTGTGGGCGTAAGCAGAGAGGTAGTCATCGTTGTGCTTGAGAATAATCAGTTTGCCGTAACCCCTGAGTGCACTGCCCGCGTAGACCACTTTGCCGCCGCTGGCGGCGTAAACGGGCTGGCCCTTCTGGCCGGAGATGTCGATGCCCTTGTTGCCTTGTTCCGCAACGGAGAAGCCTTCGACTATCCGTCCCTTAGCTGGCCAATGCCAGGAGAGAGTTGACTGGGAACTGACGTTTTTTTGTTCTTTCGCCTGAGCGTATGCTGTTGACGGTGCAGGAGCAATCGTTTTCTGAGCAATAAACGGGGTGGTCGTACCTGCCGGTGCCGTCGCCATGGGTTTGGGTCCGGAGCTGGTCACCGACGGTGTGGTCGCCGCCACCATCTGGCCGCCTGCCGCCGCACTCGCCCCCACGTTGAGCACCTGGCCAACATGGAGCGAATAGGGTGCCTGCAGGTTGTTGCGCTGTGCCAGCGTCTGATTGGAGACATTGAACTGGCGGCCTATGCTGCTCAGGGTATCGCCACGACGCACCTCATAGGTGCCGTTGCCGCTTGTGACAGGGCGGCTCATCGCCATGCCGGTGCTGACCACGGCGCCGGAAGAGCCATCCAGCCTGAGCTGCTGGCCCGGATAGATGTTGTAGGGGGGGCTGATCCCGTTGAGGCTGACCAGGGATGCGACATCCATGCCCGAACGGAATGCGATGGAGTACAGGGTATCCCCCTTCACCACTGTGTAACTGCCACCCTGCATGCCCGAATTGGCCATGTTTTGACGAGTCGGGATGGTCGAGGCAATGGGGTCATTGCCCAGACTCTGTACCGGGGCAGCAGTCTTGCTGGAAGAGCAGGCAAGCAGTAGCCATGACAACACGACGACACTGCTTCCTTGCCAAACACGCGAACGCATAGTGGATCCTTAACGACTAAACCAGAAATAGGCCGCAATGGCCAAACCAATACAGAGCCAGCCGAGCACATCCACATAGTGCATCAGCTTGCGCTCCATCTTCTCACCCCCCCACCGCATCAGGCCCGCGACCAGGAAAAAGCGCATGCCACGACCGATGAGGGAGGTCACGATAAATGGCAGTAGCGCCATATGAAGCAAGCCCGCCGTGACGGTAAACACCTTGTAGGGGATCGGCGTGAAACTGGCAATAAAAATCACCCAGATCCCCCACTGCGTGAACCACTGCTCGGCCAGCGCAATCTTGTCTTCATAGCCGACAGAGACCACCAGCGGCTGGACCACGGGCTCCCACAGGGCATAGCCCAGGGCATAACCAAACAGCGCCCCCAGCACAGAGAAGAAGGTTGCCAACCCGGCGTAGTGCCACGCCTTGTGTGGCTTGGCGAGCGCCATGGGGGCCAGCATCACGTCCACCGGGATCGGCCAGAACACCGACTCGATAAAGGCGGTGATGGAGAGATACCAGGGGGCGTGCTTGTGGCGGGCCCACTGCATCACCAGTACATACAAACGGGAAAACAGCTTCACTCCACATCTCCGTCAATCAGGGGGACAAAACGCACCGGCTCCAGGATCCGGCTGGTCAGCTGGGAGCCGGATCGCTCGATCAGCTGCAGAGTCTGCTGGCTATCCCCCACCGGCAGTACCAGACGCCCGCCTTCGGCCAGCTGATCGGTCAGGGCCTTGGGCACCTCGCTCGCCGCCGCCGTCACCAGAATGGCATCGAACGGCCCCTTGTTGGGCCAGCCCAGCCAGCCGTTGCCGTGCTTGGCCGAGACATTGTGCAGGTCGAGCTGGCGCAGCCGGCGCCGGGCCTGGAACTGCAGCGACTTGATCCGCTCCACCGTGTAGACATGCTCCACCAGATGGGCCAGCACTGCGGTCTGATAGCCGGATCCAGTGCCGATCTCCAGCACATGGGCCGGATCGTTCTGGATCAGCAGCTCCGTCATCCGCGCCACTATGTAGGGCTGGGAGATGGTCTGGCCGTGGCCGATGGGCAGGGCCGTATTGTCCCAGGCCTTGTGGGCCATGGCTTCATCCACAAACAGCTGGCGCGGCACTTTCGCAATCGCCGCGAGCACGCGGAAATCACGAATGTCCTGGGCAATCAGTTGATTCAACAGGCGCTGTACTATCACAACGTCATCCCTGCAGATCCAGCCAGGCACCCAGACTCGCCAGACTGTCATAGGCAGTCATGTCGATGGTCAACGGGGTGATGGAGACATAACCCTGCTCGATGGCGGCGAAATCCGTGCCGTCTCCCGCATCCTGCTGGCTGCCGGGGGGGCCTATCCAGTAGATGGGCTGACCACGGGGATCCTCGCTGCGGATCACCGACTCGGCGGGATGGCGGTTGCCAAGGCGGGTCACCCTGATCCCCTTGATCTGCTCGAGGGGCAGGTCCGGCACGTTGACGTTGAGGATCTGATCGGCTGGCAGGGGATGTTTCATCAGCCCCTTCACCAGCAGGACCGCATGGTGGGCCGCCGTGGCGAAGTGGGTCTTGCCTACCAGGGAGATGGCGATGGAGGGGAAGCCGAGGTGGCGCCCCTCGGTGGCCGCAGCGACAGTGCCCGAGTAGATGACATCATCCCCCAGGTTGGCGCCGTGGTTGATCCCGGCCACCACCATGTCCGGCTCCGGGCGCACCAGCTCGTTGACCGCCAGGTGCACGCAGTCGGTCGGGGTGCCCTTCACCGCATAGCTCTCGCTGCCATTAAAGCCGGTTTCGCCAAGGCGCGTAACCCGCAGCGGCACTTCCAGCGTCAGGGAGTGACTCGCGCCGCTGCGGTTGCGATCCGGCGCCACCACAATGACTTCGCCGCAGGCAGTCAGCGCCTCGCTGAGGGCACGAATGCCCTCGGCATGTACTCCATCGTCATTACTGACCAGAATTCGCATCGGTTGGGTTCCTGAAACCGTGATCGGCCTCTTCGGCCTGCATTAACTCGCGCACCACGCTGGTGGCAAAGGCACCGGCCGGCAGGAAGAAGGAGAGGGTCAGCACCTCGCCATCCTGCTGCCAGCTCATCTGCTCCGGCTTGAGCAGCAGCGGACGCCTGTCCTGATCCAGCCCGGCCTTCTCCAGCCCGTCACACCATTCGGCGTAAGGGGCCAGCACCGCCTGTTCAAACTCGGCGGCGGCACCCTGGCTCGCCAGCCGGCCACGGCCCCACTGGGGGGCGGTGAGCTGCACGTCGCCGGAGGCGAGGCGCGCCTCCAGCTCCGGGGTCAGCACCTCTTCACTGAAGATGGAGTGGCTGCCCCTCAGCATCACGCAGTCACCGGCCAGCAGCTGGTGTGCCAGCCCCTGCTCGATGCGGGCGCTGACGATGGCGTTGAACAGCATGCTGCGGGCGGCGGAGAGATAGAGGGAACGCTTGTTGCGATCCTTGATCCGCTTGCCGGCAAACATCGCCTTGGCCGCGTCCAGGTTGTTGCCATCCCGGCCAAAGCGCTGCTCGCCGTAGTAGTTGGGCACCCCCTGACTGGCGATGGCCTGCAGCCGGGCTTCCAGATCGCCTGCCTGCTCCAGACCGGTGAGGCGCAGGGTGAAGTGGTTGCCCTTGAGGTAGCCAACCCGCAACTTCTTGTTGTGGCGCTTGGCCTGCAGGATCTGGATGCTGTCGCTCTGGATGACAGAGAGATCCGGTTCGCCCTTGCCCGGCAGATGAATGCCGAACCACTGCTCGGTCACCGCGTGGCGATCCTTCAAGCCCGCCCAGGTCACCGCATTGCGGTTGACCCCGGCCGCATCGGCCAGCAGGCCCGCCACCCAGGCGGTGTTCTCGCCGGTTTTGCGCACCCGCACGAAGATGTGCTCCCCTTCCCCGCAGGGTTCGAAGCCGAGATCTTCATTCACCACGAAGTCGGCGGCCTCGGCCTTGAGGATGCCGCGGGCGACAGGCGCCCCGTGCAGATAGCTCAGCTGTTCCAGCATCATTGTTTCACCAGTAAGACGACGGCTTCGGTGGCGATCCCTTCCTTGCGCCCCGTAAACCCGAGTTGTTCTGTGGTGGTCGCCTTGACATTCACCCGGTTCAAATCACATTGCAGATCGGCCGCCAGCACGGCGCACATGGCCGCGATATGGGGCGCCATCTTGGGGGCCTGGGCGATGATGGTCACATCCAGGTTGCCGATGACGTAGCCCGCCTGTTGTACCCGGGCAAAGACGTCCCTCAGCAGGATGCGGCTGTCGATCCCCTTGAATTGCGCTGCGGTATCGGGGAAGTGGCGACCTATGTCGCCGGCGCCTATGGCCCCCAGCAGGGCATCGCTCACCGCATGCAGCACGACGTCACCATCGGAATGGGCCAGCAGGCCCTGCTCATAGGGTACCGGGACGCCACCCAGCATGCAGGGGCCAACCCCGCCAAACTTGTGCACGTCAAAACCATGTCCAATTCGCATCATGCCTGATCCCCCCTCAATACACAGAAATCTGTCTCATCAAAACCATGTCCAATGCGGATCATGCGGGCCCCTCTGCGGGTCAATCGGGTCGCGCCTGCTGGCGCGCACTCTGTTGTTGTAAAAAGAGCTCGGCCAGGGAGAGATCTTCCGGTCGGGTCACCTTGATGTTGTCGGCACGCCCCTCCACCATCTTCACGGTAAAACCGGCGCGCTCCATGGCGGAGGCTTCGTCTGTGATGAGGGCCCCCAGTGCCAGCCCCTCCTCCAGCGCCCGTTTCAGGGTGCCGGTGGGGAACATCTGCGGCGTCAGGGCATGCCAGAGCTGTTCGCGCTCGACGGTGGCCACTATGTTGCCTGCCCCGTCGGTGCGTTTCATGGTGTCCCGCACCCGGCTGCCGAGGATGGCTCCATCGCACGCCATGGCTGTCGCGATCAGCTTGTCGAGATCGCCGTGACAGAGGCAGGGACGAGCGGCATCGTGCACCAGCACCCACTTCCCCTGTGCCACATGCAGGGCGTTGAGCACCGAATAGGCGCGCTCGATTCCTCCCTCGACCCGCAGAATGCGCGGGTCGGCCGCCACGGCCAGTTGTTCGAACCACTCATCGTGCGGCGCCAGCGCCACTATCACCCGGGCTATGGCCGGATGGGATAGTAAACAGCCGAGCGTATGCTCCAGGATGGTCTTCCCTGCCAGTGTCAGGTACTGCTTGGGGCAGTCTGCCCCCATGCGGCTGCCGATACCGGCGGCCGGAACTATGGCGGTCAGCCCGCTGTGGCAATCAGTCATCGTAGGGGACGCCGTCCGGCTCCGTTGCTTGGTCTTTGTCTTTGGGAATGATCCGGTAGAAGGTCTCGCCCTGCTTGATGTAGCCAAGATCGTTGCGCGACAGCTCCTCGATGGCCTCAAGGCCCGAGGTCAGATCGTCGATCTCCCGGTAAATCAGGTTGTTGCGGTCCTTGAGAACCAGATTGTCCTGCTGTTGCCGCTCGATGGCATTGGAGAGCTCCCGATAATCTGATAGGCCGTTTTTCCCCAGCCAGAAGTCATATTGCAGCCCTCCCAACAGGAGGAGCAGGATAAGAGTGAGTAGCCGCATGCACTGAGTCTCCTTCAAGCGGCCTAGTTTCCCATATTCGCAGGCAAGACAAAAGAAAGCCGGTGTGCCAGACGGGCCGGGGGAATAAAAAAGATGGCGGGCCCCGCAGACGAGAGTCAAAAACCCGCGCTATCCCCAGGAAGGACGGCCTTGGCGCCAGGTTGGCGGCAACCACACGAAAACCGCCGCCTATCAGGGGCTGGCCTGACAATTGGGGGGCGACGGATATAAAAAAGCCCCGCCAGAGTGGCGGGGCTTTTCAACAGCTTAAGAATTGCAGGCAGTAATTACTGGCCTTTTACTTCTTTCAGGCCGCGGAACGGAGCCTTGGCACCCAGGGCTTCTTCGATACGGATCAGCTGGTTGTACTTGGCAACACGGTCAGAACGGCTCATGGAACCGGTCTTGATCTGGCCAGCAGCGGTACCCACGGCCAGGTCGGCGATGGTCGCGTCTTCGGTCTCACCGGAGCGGTGGGAGATGACGGCGGTGTAGCCAGCGTCCTTGGCCATCTTGATGGCAGCCAGAGTTTCGGTCAGGGAACCGATCTGGTTGAACTTGATCAGGATGGAGTTGGCGATGCCGTTGTCGATGCCGCGCTTCAGGATCTTGGTGTTGGTTACGAACAGGTCGTCACCCACGATCTGGATTTTCTTGCCCAGTTCAGCAGTCTGGTAGGCGAAGCCTTCCCAGTCAGATTCGTCCAGGCCATCTTCGATGGAGACGATCGGGAACTTGGTGGTCAGGTCGGCCAGGTAGTCGGAGAACTCGTTGGAGGTGAAGATACGACCTTCGCCCTTCAGGTTGTACTCTTTCTTCTCTGCGTCGTAGAACTCGGAAGCGGCGCAGTCCATGGCCAGGGTGATGTCGGTGCCCAGCTTGTAACCGGCAGCGGCAACGGCTTCGGCGATCACTTCCAGCGCTTCGGCGTTGGACTTCAGGTTAGGTGCGAAACCGCCTTCGTCGCCCACTGCAGTGGCGTAGCCCTTGGACTTCAGTACCTTGGCCAGGTTGTGGAAGACCTCGGCACCCATGCGGATGGCTTCTTTCAGGGTCTTGGCGCCAACCGGCTGGATCATGAACTCCTGGATGTCGACGTTGTTGTCGGCGTGCTCACCACCGTTGATGATGTTCATCATGGGCAGCGGCATGGAGTAGACACCCGGGGTGCCGTTCAGCTCGGCGATGTGGGCGTACAGCGGCAGGCCCTTGGCAGCAGCAGCGGCTTTGGCGTTAGCCAGGGAAACGGCCAGGATGGCGTTGGCGCCGAACTTGGATTTGTTCTCGGTACCGTCGAGGTCGATCATGATCTGGTCAACAGCGGCCTGGTCCTTGGCATCTTTACCCAGCAGAGCCTGAGCGATCGGGCCGTTGACGGCTTCGATGGCTTTCAGCACGCCTTTACCCAGGAAACGGCTCTTGTCGCCGTCACGCAGTTCCAGCGCTTCGCGGGAACCGGTGGACGCGCCAGACGGAGCGGCTGCCATACCAACAAAACCACCTTCCAGGTGAACTTCGGCCTCAACGGTCGGGTTACCACGGGAGTCGATGATTTCACGACCGATCACTTTAACGATCTTGGACATGTGTATTTCCTCAGGTTTCGTAAAAAAACAACAAAAATATGCCAAAAAAAGCGGCTGCGGCACAGAGCCCCAACCGCATTTATTTTCAATTACTTCAAATTACGCTTCTGATACTCGCCTGCCGCCTTCACAAAACCGGCGAACAGGGCGTGGCCATCACGGGGAGTCGAGGTGAACTCCGGGTGGAACTGCGCCGCCACGAACCAAGGGTGATCCGGAATCTCGATAATTTCCACCAGCTTCTTGTCGGCGGAGAGACCGGTCACCTTCAAGCCGGCCGCTTCGATCTGCGGCAGCAGCTTGTTGTTCACCTCATAACGGTGACGGTGGCGCTCGTAAATGGTCGGGCTGCCGTACATCTGGCGCACCTTGGAGCCTTCTACCAGGTGGCAGAGCTGGGAACCCAGACGCATGGTGCCGCCCAGATCGGATTTCTCGGTGCGGGTCTCGACGTTGCCTTCTTCATCCACCCATTCGGTGATGAGGCCGACAACCGGGTAGGCGCAATCTTTCTTGAATTCGGAGGAGTGAGCCCCTGTCATGCCAGCCACGTTGCGAGCGAACTCGATCATGGCAACCTGCATCCCCAGACAGATACCCAGGTAAGGGATCTTGTTCTCACGGGCATACTGGGCGGCCAGGATCTTGCCTTCCACGCCACGCTCACCGAAGCCACCCGGGACCAGGATGGCGTCCAGACCTTCCAGCAGCTCGGAGCCACGGGTCTCGATGTCCTGGGAGTCGATGAACTTGATGTTGACGGAGAGACGGGTCTTCAGGCCGCCGTGCTTGAGCGCCTCGTTGACGGACTTGTAGGCATCCGGCAGGGAAACATACTTGCCGACCATGCCGATGGTCACTTCTGCGGTCGGGTTGGCCTCTTCATAGACCACCTGTTCCCACTCGGACAAGTCGGCTTCCTTGCACTCCAGGCCGAAACGGGCGATGAAGTAGTCATCCAGATTCTGGGACTTGAGCAGCGCCGGGATCTTGTAGATGGAGTCGACGTCCTTCATGGAGATGACGGCGCGCTCCGGCACGTTGCAGAACAGGGCGATCTTGGCACGCTCGTTGGCCGGAATGGCACGGTCGGAGCGGCAGATCAGCACATCTGGCTGGATCCCGATGGAGAGCAGCTCTTTGACGGAGTGCTGGGTCGGCTTGGTCTTCACTTCACCGGCAGCGGCCAGGTAAGGAACCAGGGTCAGGTGCATGAACATGGCATTGTCGCGGCTCACTTCGGCAGCCAGCTGACGAATGGCTTCGAGGAACGGCAGGGACTCGATGTCGCCCACTGTGCCGCCCACTTCGACTATGGCCACCTGATGGCCTTCGGCGCCGGCAATCACCCGCTCCTTGATGGCGTTGGTGATGTGCGGGATGACCTGGATGGTGGCACCCAGATAGTCACCACGACGCTCTTTGCGCAGCACGTCGGCATAGATGCGGCCGGTGGTGAAGTTGTTGCGACGGGTCATCTTGGTGCGGATGAAACGCTCGTAATGGCCCAGATCCAGATCGGTCTCGGCCCCGTCCTCGGTTACGAACACTTCACCGTGCTGGGTCGGGCTCATGGTGCCCGGATCCACGTTGATATAGGGGTCCAGTTTCATGATGGTCACATCCAGACCACGGGCTTCCAGAATGGCTGCCAGAGAAGCTGCGGCAATGCCTTTGCCGAGGGATGAAACAACGCCACCAGTTACAAAAATATATTTTGTCGTCATGCTGAACCTGAAAGAAGTTTAGGGAATTTTAAGGGGTGCTTCGGGGATGAAGCAGGACGGGGAAACAGTATACCAAAACCCCCTCTCCCAAACAATGAACAAAAATCTATCAGGCTCCCCGCCGCCCCGTCTTGCGCCAAATCAACTTTGCTCGGTTTCCTTGGCCTTGTTCCAGGCCTCGTCCAGCTTCTCCAGGGTGCAATCGGTCATTTTCAGCCCTTCCGCGGCAATAAACTGCTCAACCTGACGAAAGCGGCGTTCGAACTTGGCGTTGGCGCCCCGCAGCACCTGCTCCGGATCCTTGCCCAGATGGCGCACCAGGTTGACGGTGGCAAACAGCAGATCGCCGAGCTCGTCGCTTACCCGTGCCTCGTCCACATCGACCATCAGCGCTTCTTCCATCACCTCCTCAATCTCCTCGTGGATCTTGTCCACTACCGGCCCGAGCGTCTTCCAGTCGAAACCGACGGTGGCGCAGCGCTTCTGGATCTTGGCGGCCCGGGTCAGGGCCGGCAGCGAGAGGGGGATGTCATCGAGCACGCTCTCTTTATCCAGCGCGGCCCGCTCCTTGGCCTTCTCCGCCTCCCAGTTCACCTTGACCGCCTGCTCGTCACCGAGGTCCGCATCGGAGAACACATGAGGATGGCGGCGAATGAGCTTCTCGCTCACCGCATCGACGATGTCGGCAAAATCGAACAGTCCCTGCTCCTTGCCAAGCTGGGCGTAGAAGACCACCTGGAACAGCAGATCCCCGAGTTCCCCCTTCAATCCATCCCAATCCTGAGTCTCGATGGCATCGGCCACCTCGTAGGCCTCCTCCAGGGTGTGGGGCACTATGGTCTGGAAGCTCTGCTTGAGATCCCAGGGGCAGCCCCCGTCCGGGGAGCGCAGCTGAGCCATGATGTCGAGCAATTGAGGCAGGTCGTAACGTTGGGACATGAGAGGGTCGCTTCACTTCGTTGAAAGGGTTAAAACAGGACCGGCCACGGAGGCCGGTCACTTTTTATGGGGTATCAGAGGCGCTTGGCGCTGATCACGTCGTTGAGCTGGCTGAGCTTGGCCAAGGCCCGGTTGAAGGCGTTGATGTTGTAGATCTCCAGCTCCATGTCGATCTCGGCGGTCTGCTCGCGCACGTTGGAGCGTGAACGCACCCCCATGACGTTGATCTTCTCGTTGGCCAGCACTGTGGTGATGTCCCGCAGCAGGCCGGATCTGTCGTTGGAGAGGATGCGGATGGTGAGACCATAACCGCCGGAGTAGTTCTCCCCCCAGACCGCATCTATCAGTCGCTCCGGATTGCGGCGAGAGAGCTCTTTCAGCTGTTCGCAATCTTCCCGGTGAATGGAGACGCCACGGCCCATGGTGATGAAGCCCTGGATGGAGTCCCCCGGGATGGGCTGACAGCAGCGGGCAATGTGGGTCATCAGATTGCCGACCCCTTCCACGACGATGTGATCCTTGGCCTTGGGACGGAAGGGCGCATTGGCCTTCTGCTCCAGCTTCTCCAGCAGGCGGCGGTCTTCTTCCTCCGCCGTCGGCTTGTTGTAACGAGTGTCGAGGTAGTTGAGCAGTTGGTTGATGCGGATGTCGCCGCTGCCGATCCCGGCCAGCAGATCCTCCAGCTCCTCCGCATGGAAGCGCTCCAGCACCACCTTGTCCACCTTGGAGAGCGTCAGGTTGTGCCTGTCCAGCTCCTTCTCCAGCAGCTCCTTGCCGGCGGCGATGTTCTTGTCCCGATCCAGCTTTCTGAACCAGGTCGCCACCTTGGCCCGCGCCCGGCTGGAGCGCAGGAAGCCCGCATTGGGGTTCATCCAGTCCCGGCTCGGGTTCGGCTCCTTCTGGGTGATCACCTCCACCTGATCGCCGGTCTGCAGCGTGTAGGTAAAGGGCACTATGCGGCCATCCACCTTGGTCCCGATGCAGCGGTGGCCGATCATGCTGTGGACGTGATAGGCGAAATCGAGCGGGGTGGCCCCCGCCGGCAGGTCGATGACGTCCCCCTTGGGGGTGAACACATAGACTCTGTCCTCGAACACCTGACTGCGCAGATCGTCCAGCAGGGAGCCGCTCTCGGAGAGATCCTCCTGCCAGGCGAGGAGCTTGCGCAGCCACTCGATCTTGTCTTCGAAGGTGCTGGTCTTGGCGGCGGCCTGGGCCCCTTCCTTGTAGCGCCAGTGAGCCGCGACGCCGAGTTCGGCATCCTGATGCATCTGCTCGGTGCGGATCTGGATCTCCACCGTCTTCCCCTCCTCCCCCACCACCACTGTGTGGATGGACTGGTAGCCGTTGGGCTTGGGGTTGGCGACATAGTCGTCAAACTCGCGGGGAATATGGTGGAAATGGGTGTGAACTATGCCAAGCGCCGCATAGCAATCCTGCAGCCGCTTGGTGATCACCCGCACCGCGCGCACGTCGAACAGCTCGTTGAATTCGAGGTGCTTCTTCTGCATCTTGCGCCAGATGCTGTAGATGTGTTTCGGGCGGCCGTAGACTTCGGCCTCGACCCCGGCCTCCGCCAGCGCATCGCGCAGGGACTGCACGAACTCGCGGATGTAGCGCTCCCGATCGAGTCGTTTCTCGTCGAGCTGCTTGGCGATCTGCTTGTAGGTATCCGGGTGCAGGTAACGGAAGGCGAGATCTTCGAGCTCCCACTTGAGCTGACCTATGCCGAGGCGGTTGGCAAGGGGCGCATAGATGTTGGTGATCTCCTGGGCCATCAGCACCCGGGTCTCCTCATCCGCCAGCTTGGCCTCCCGCAGGCAGGCGATCCGCTCCGCCAGCTTGATGACGACGGCGCGCACATCCTCCACCATGGCGAGCAACATGCGGCGCACGTTGTCCACCTGCTCCGGCGAGGTCTCGCTGCGGTGCAGGGTCTGCAGGGAGCGGATGGCCTCCATCTCCAGCACCCCTTCCACCAGCTTGGCGATCTTGGGACCGAAGTCCTCGTTCACCTTCTCCTGCTTGATGAGACCGGCTTCGACGAAGGGATAGAGAATGGCCGACTTGAGGGTGGCGAGATCCATGCTGAGCATCAGCAGTATGCCCACCATCTCGACCCCACGCACCAGCAGGCGGCTGGTGAGCGCCTCGTCGCCAAGCGTCAGACAATACTGGTAGACGGTTCGCAGTTGATTCTTGTCACTTTCACTTAAGGAGAGGGAGCTGACCCACTCCTCCAGAGTGAAATTGTCTTTCAAATGAATTTCGCGCACCGCAACCATGGTATCAATCCTTAAAATTGTGGGGCCGAAAGCCGATGCTTTCTGCCATCCCCTCATCAGCTGATGACTGCCTCAAATGGGGATGCGCGAAAGAGTTTTCAAGGCATGTTGCCGATCCCGGCAACAGGTTTCTCTCGCACATCAGGCCCATTTTTGCAGATCTAGATTACCCTAATCACCCCTGCGCAAACAGCGCTACCGGCATCGTAAGACCGACAAAACGCAGTACCGGCAATCTGAAAACAGCCTGCTCAATCCCGTTCAAACAGCGCCATGGACTCCAGGTGGCCGGTGTGGGGGAACATGTCCAGCATCCCCAGGCGGGCCAGTCGATAACCCCCCTTCACCAATACCTGGCTGTCCCGGGCCAGGGTGACAGGGTTACAGGAAACATAGACCACCCGCTTGGGCGAAAGTGCCGCCACGTGGCTCATGACTTCCAGCGCCCCGGGCCGGGCCGGATCCAGCAGCACCAGATCGAAGCCTTCCCGCGCCCAGGACATGCCGACGATGTCGCCGCTCAAATCCGCCTTGTAGAAACGGGCGTTGTCGATGCCGTTACGACGGGCGTTCTCCTCGGCACGGGCCACCATGGCGAGCTCCCCCTCGACCCCCACCACTTCACGGGCCTGACGGGCCAGCGGCAGGGTGAAGTTGCCGATGCCGCAGAACAGATCCAGCACCTTGTCATCCTTGGTCGCCCCCAGCCACGCCAGCGCCTGGGTCACCATGCTCTGGTTGATGGGGCCATTGACCTGAATGAAGTCGCCAGGGGCGAATGCAAGAGACAGGCCATCGAGGGTGTAGCTCGGCTGAAATTGTTGGCGCAGGGGTTCGATGCGCTCATCCGCCGCCTGAAGGTAGAGGTCTATCCCCTGGGCTTCGGCAAACGCCACCAGCAGGGCGCGATCCGCCTCGTTGGGGCGACCAGTGTGGCGCAGCAACATCATGATGCCCTGTTCGGCCTGGATGAGCTCCGCATGCCCCAGCTCGCGCTGGCTCTTCAAGCGATTGAGGCACTCGCGCAGGGGGGTGATGAGGGCAGAGAGGGGATCGGCCAGCACGGGGCAGCCCGCCACCTCCACCAGGTCATTGGATTGACGGCGACGGAAGCCCACCCGGGTGCAGCGACCGTTCTTGTCAAACTTGATGGCGAGACGGCAGACCCGGCGGTAGGCGCGGGACTCCCCTTTGAGCACGGGCTCAAGCGCCGGCGCCTTGATGTTGCCAAGGCGCTCGAACAGGCTGACCAGCCCGGCCTCCTTGACCGCCTGCTGATCCGCTTCGCCGAGGTGCTGGGCACTGCAACCGCCGCACTCGCGATAATGGGGGCAGAAGGGATCGATGCGATTGGCCGCCGGGGTCACTATCTGTTGCAGGGCGGCGTGGGCATAGTGCTTCTTGTCATCGACGATGCGAGCCTTGATCAGCTCACCGGGGAGTGCCCCTTCGACGAAGATGGCCTTGCCCTGATGACGGCCGACACCGACACAGTGGTGGTCCAGACTGTCTATCGTAAATTCAATACGTTGGGGCTGGGTGGATTTCTTTTGGGGCTTGAAAAACTGGGCCATAAAACTTGGTGCCTATAGGTGGCTATGTCATGATTGTGGAATCTGCAGCAGGCCATTGTCCCACAAGAATAATAGTATGACCAAATGCGGCCTGAGGGCCCGAGCTGCGGCCTCTGCCCCATTGCCCAATCTGACCATAAGTGGCCCATTGATATGACAGGATACGGCCTGAGCGCCCTTACGGTGACATCGACTGTATTGCCAGCCCTCCCCCTGCGCCCACAGGCCCCCGGGGCTATGGTCTTCATCATGTTTGCCGGCGGTTTATCAGCATGACCAAGTACGGCCTCAGAGCCCGTGTACTGGCATTTACCATATTGCCAACCCTGATCATCGGCGGCCTGATCGCCGGTTACTTCACCTTCCACCGCTACCATCAGCTGGAAAACAACCTGATCGATCAGGGCATCAACATCATAGAGCCCCTGGCCATCGCCAGTGAATACGGCATGACCCAGCACAGTCGCGAATCCCTCAAGCGGCTGATAGGGCTGACCCATCGCAAGAACTCCCCCTTCATCAAGTCCATCGCCGTCTTCACCCAGGACAACCAGCTGTTCGTCACCTCCAACTACCACAGGGACTTCAGCCAGCTGCGCCTGCCGGACGGCAGCGCCATCCCGGCCCTGACCAGCGTCACCTTCAACGGCGATGACATCATATTGCGCACCCCCATCCAGGCCGAGACCAGCCTGGACGGCTTCCCCCTGCCGAGCGATCTGGAGCCGCCGGTCATCGGCTACATCTCCATGCAGCTCGCCACCGACAGGGCCATAGTCCTGCAGTATCGCGACGCCTTCTTCGCGGTGATCATAGTGCTCATCGGCCTCGCCATCAGTACCCTGTTCGGCTTCCGGCTGGTCAAGAGCGTGACCCAGCCCATCACCGATATGGTGCAGGCGGTGCACCGGATCAGGGAGGGGCGCCTCGATACCCGGGTCAGCGGCCAGCTCACCGGCGAGCTGGACATGCTGAAGAACGGCATCAACGCCATGGCCAAGGCGCTCTCCGAATACCATGAGGAGATGCAGCAGAACATCGATCAGGCGACTTCGGATCTGCGAGAGACGCTCGAGCAAATAGAAATCCAGAACGTCGAGCTCGACATGGCGAAGAAGCGGGCTCAGGAGGCGGCCCGGGTCAAATCCGAGTTCCTTGCCAACATGTCCCACGAGCTGCGCACCCCGCTCAACGGGGTCATCGGCTTCACCCGCCAGTTGCTCAAGACCAGCCTGACCCCGAGCCAGACCGACTACATGCAGACCATAGAGAAGTCGGCGCGCAACCTGCTCGGCATCATCAACGACATCCTCGACTTCTCCAAGCTGGAGGCGGGCAAGCTGCAGCTCGAGCATATACCGTTCAGCCTGCGGGACACCCTCAACGAGACCATGCACCTGCTGGGGCCGAGTGCCCACGACAAGCAGCTCGAGCTCTCCTTGCAGGTGGACGCCGCCGTGCCGGACTACCTCACCGGCGACCCCATGCGCCTGCAACAGGTGCTGACCAACCTCGCCGGCAACGCCATCAAGTTCACCGAGCGCGGCAACGTCGATGTGCGCGTCGAGCAGACCGGGGCCCCCAACGGCAGCAAGGTACGCCTGCGGGTCCTCATCCGGGATACCGGCATCGGCATCTCGGAGGAGCAGCAACGCCAGCTGTTCCAGGCCTTCAATCAGGCCGACTCCTCCATCTCCCGCCGCTATGGCGGCACCGGGCTCGGCCTCGTCATCACCCAGAAACTGGTGCAGCAGATGGGAGGCCAGATCCGCTTCGAATCCGAACTTGGCAAGGGCTCCGTCTTCTCCTTCAACCTGGAGCTGGATGTCTCCCCCCTGCCCCAGACCGAGCGGCTGCCGCTGGATCGCATCCTGGGCAAACGGGTCTGGCTGCTGGAGCCGGATCCCTTCACCCACGCCTCCCTGCTCGCCCTGCTGGCCGAATGGCAGCTGGACGTGCAGTCCCTGACCATGACCGACGACTGGCCTGAGATGGGCAGCCAGGACATGGTGATCATCGGCAGCAGCACACTGCACACCCCGCAGCAGGTGATCACCCGCCTCGATGGCCTCAGCGGGCAACAGAACACCATAGTGCTGCTCAGCAGCCACGAGCCGGCGCTCTATGACGCCATGCTGGCCCATGGCGCCGCCCACTGCCTCTCCAAGCCCATCAACCACCGCAAGCTGCTGCACGCCCTGCTCTCCCCCGAGGCGGCCAGACGCACGCCGCTGCCCGCGCCGACACCCCACCGGGTACAGGCCGTCAAGGTGCTGGCGGTGGATGACAACGCCGCCAACCTCAAGCTCATCGCCGCCATGCTCAAGGAGATGGTGACCGAGGTGGTGGTGTGCAAGAACGGCAAGGAGGCGGTCAACCTGGCCCAGAGCCAGCCGTTCGACATCATCTTCATGGATATACAGATGCCCGTCATGGATGGCATCAGCGCCACCCAGGCGATCCGCCATCACTCCCTCAACACCGAGACCCCCATAGTCGCGGTCACCGCCCATGCCATCCCCGGGGAGCGGGAGCGCCTGATCCGCCAGGGCATGGACGACTATCTGGCCAAGCCCATCGACGAGGGCATGCTGGCGCAGCTCATCACCGACTTCGCCCACAGGCGCCACCAGAACCAGGGGGATCAGCAGATAGACTGGACCCTGGCGGTGCGCCAGGCGGCGGGCAAGCCGGAACTCGCCAAGGAGATGCTGACCATGCTGCTGGCCAGCTTCGACGAGGTGGAGCCCATGCTGGACGAGGCGCTGGCGGGCGGGGTGGAGGATGCCGAGGTGCTGGCCCAGCTCCATCGCCTCAACGGCGGCTGTGCCTACTCGGGGGTGCCCGGCCTGCAACGCCTGCTCTCCCAGCTCGAGCAGCAACTGCGCGACGGCGTGCCGGTCAGCGAGCTCGAACCCGAGCTGCTGGAGCTGCAAGATGCCCTGGAGCAGGTGCGGCGGGAGGCCCCCCGCTACCTCTCCCTGGCCGAGTGAGGCGCTTTTTCTGACTGCGGGGCCCGCAGATGGTAAAATCGCGCCGTTTCCACAGGAGTCAACATGACCAACAACGATATTCTGCGCCGCCTGCGCTACGCCCTCACCATCAGCAACGATCAGATGGTCGAGATGTTTGCCAAGGGCAACCTGACCGTCGATCACGCCCAGCTCCACAGCTGGTTGCTGAAAGAGGCCGCGGAAGGGGAAGAGCAGGAAGCAGGCTATGCCGCCTGCCCGGACTCGGCCCTGAGCCAGTTCCTCGACGGCTTCATCGCCGTGCGTCGCGGTGTGCGGGAAAATGCCCCGCCCCAGGTGATCCCGAACCGGATCAACAACAACCTGATCCTGCGCAAGCTGCGCATCGGCCTCGACTACAAGGAAGAAGACATGCTGGGCACCCTCAAGCTCGCCAACTTCAACCTCTCCAAGTCCGAGCTGAGCGCCCTGTTCCGCGCCAAGGATCACAAGCACTATCAGGATTGCGGGGATCAGATCCTGCGCAACTTCCTCATCGGCCTCACCGCCAAGTACAGGTCAGAGCCATGAGCCCGCGCGCGCACGTCACCCTCAGACAGCGCGCCTGAGCCATGGGCCAGCGCACCTGCCCCCCGTCATTCCGCCTGGGCGGCAGGCCGCGCTGGCCATCCCTTGTTTCCCCCTGGCCAGACAGATGCCGCACCATACTGCTGTCGCTCTGTCTGCTGCTGGGGCTCGGCGCCTGCCAACCGGCGCCTTATCAGCTCTCCACCCGTCATGTCAGTGCCAACCAGAATGAGCGCATCGCTTTTCTGATCCTCCACTACACCGACGAGGACGACGCCCGCTCCCTGCGCCTGCTGACCGAACCCGAGCACAAGGTGAGTGCCCACTACCTGATCCCCCGCGACACCGACGAGCGGCCGCTGCCCGTTTACCAGCTGGTGCCCGACAGCCAGCGCGCCTGGCACGCCGGTCGCAGCCGCTGGCATCAGTATGCCGGGCTCAATGCCAGCTCGCTGGGCAT
>RCUL01000278.1_pt1 | contig 33496 bp, 26 predicted proteins | sample 2167521 | NCBI WGS metagenome assembly RCUL01 (sample SAMN09932745, study PRJNA488358) | compost metagenome | feature: garden; material: soil; isolation source: compost soil in acetic acid-enriched culture | place: Germany: Experimental Botanical Garden Goettingen | collected 2016-01-27
TCCTTGGCCTTCTGCATCATGGTCTTGACGTAGGCCTGCACGTCTTCCTTGAGCACACGGCCGTGCGGACCGGTGGCCGGTACCGCGCTCAGCTCGACGCCGAACTCGCGGGCCAGTTGGCGAACCGCCGGGCCGGCATGGACCTTGGCGCCGCTGGAGCGGGCCGGTACGCCGGTGGTGTTGGCGGCTGCGGCGGCCAGGGCGGCGATGGCGCTGACCTCGGCGGCGGCGACCGGATGGGCGCCGTCCGGCACGCGGTGCACCGGCTGGCTTGCGGCGGGCGCTGCGGCCGGGGCCGGGGCGGCGCCCGCGACCTTGAGCCTGAGGATCAGGTCGCCGGTGCCGACCTCGGCATCCAGCTTGACCTCGACGCTTTCCACCACGCCGGCGGCCGGCGAGGGGATCTCCATGCTGGCCTTGTCGGATTCCAGGGTGATCAGCGACTGCTCGGCCTCAACGGTATCGCCGGCCTTGACCAGCACTTCGATGACCTTGGCCTTGCCGGCCGAGCCGATATCCGGAACCTTGATGTCCTGCACCGAGGCAGTAGCGGCCGGAGCAGGAGCGGCAGCCGGTGCTGCTGCAGGTGCCGGAGCTGCGGCGGGTGCGGCGGCCTGGGCCGGGGCAGCCGGAGCGGCGCCTGCGACCTTGAGTTTGAGGATCAGGTCGCCGGTGCTGACTTCACCGTCCAGCATGACCTCGACGCTTTCCACCACGCCGGTGGCGGGGGAGGGGATCTCCATGGAGGCCTTGTCGGACTCCAGGGTGATCAGGGACTGCTCGGCCTGCACGGTGTCGCCGACCTTGACCAGGACTTCGATGACCTTGACCTTGCCGTCAGTGCCGATGTCCGGCACGAAGACGTCCTGCACGCTGGAGCCTGCGGCCGCGGGAGCGGCAGCCGGCGCCGGGGCGGCGGCTGGTTGCGCTTCGGCCTTGGGCGCCGGAGCGGCGGCCTGCGCGGGCGCCGCGGCGGCGGCACCCTCGACTTCCAGTTCCAGCAGTTCGTCGCCTTCCTTCAGACGGTCGCCCAGCTTGACCTTCAGGCTCTTGATCACACCGGCCTTGGGCGCGGGGATTTCCATGCTGGCCTTGTCGGACTCCAGGGTCAGCAGGCTCTGATCGGCTTCGATGCGGTCGCCGACCTTGACGAACAGCTCGATCACTTCACCTTCGCCGCTGCCGATGTCGGGTACGCGAATCAATTCACTCACAATGCGTCTCCTCAGCAGTCCAGCGGGTTGCGTTTTTCAGGGTCGATACCGAACTTGGCGATGGCCTCGGCCACAACCTTGGGTTCGATCTCGCCGCGGTCCGCCAGGGCCTCCAGGGTCGCCAGGACCACCCAGTAACGGTCAACCTCGAAGAAGTGACGCAGTTTCTTGCGGGTATCGCTGCGGCCGAAACCGTCGGTGCCGAGGACCTTGTATTCCTTGCTCGGAACCCACTGGCGGATCTGGTCGGCGAACAGCTTCATGTAGTCGGTGGAGGCCACGACCGGGCCTTTGCGGCCGGCCAGGCACTGCTCGACGTAGGTCTGGCGCGGCTTCTGCTCCGGGTGCAGGCGGTTGTGGCGCTCGACGGCCAGGCCTTCGCGGCGCAGTTCGTTGAAGCTGGTGACGCTCCAGACATCGGCGCCGACGTTGAACTCCTCGCGGAGGATCTTCGCCGCTTCGCGGACTTCGCGCAGGATGGTGCCCGAGCCCAGCAGCTGCACGTGGTGCGCGGCTTCCTTCTTGTCTTCTTCCAGCAGGTACATGCCCTTGATGATGCCTTCCTCGGCACCGGCCGGCAGCGCGGGCTGCTGGTAGGCCTCGTTCATCACGGTGATGTAGTAGAAGATGTTCTGCTGTTCTTCGGTCATCTGGCGGATGCCTTCACGCACGATCACCGCCAGCTCGTAGCCGTAGGTGGGGTCGTAGGTGCGGCAGTTCGGGATGGTGGCCGCCATGAGGTGGCTGTGGCCGTCCTCGTGCTGCAGGCCTTCGCCGTTCAGGGTGGTACGGCCGGAGGTGCCGCCGATCAGGAAGCCGCGGGCGCGGCTGTCGCCGGCTGCCCAGGCCAGGTCGCCGATACGCTGGAAGCCGAACATCGAATAGAAGATGTAGAACGGCAGCATCGGCTGGTTGTGGTTGCTGTAGGAGGTACCAGCGGCGATGAAGGAGGACATGGCGCCCGCTTCGTTGATGCCCTCTTCGAGGATCTGGCCCTTCTTGTCCTCCTTGTAGAACATCACCTGGTCCTTATCCACCGGCTCGTAGAGCTGGCCGACCGAGGAATAGATGCCGAGCTGGCGGAACATGCCTTCCATACCGAAGGTACGGGCTTCGTCCGGGATGATCGGGACGATGCGCTGGCCGAGTTCCTTGTCCTTGACCAGCTGCGCCAGGATGCGCACGAAGGACATGGTGGTGGAGATTTCGCGGTCGCCCGAACCGTCGAGGATGGCCTTGAGGGTTTCCAGCGGCGGGGTCGGGATACCGAAGCTGTTGGCGCGGCGCTGCGGCATGTAGCCACCCAGGGCGGCGCGGCGCTCGTGCAGGTACTTGTACTCGGCGCTGCCTTCCTGCGGGCGGTAGAACGGCAGTTTTTCCAGGTCGTCGTCGTTGACCGGGATGTCGAAGCGGTCGCGGAACTGCTTCAGGCTCTCGACGTCGACCTTCTTGGTGTTGTGGGCGGTGTTCTGCGCTTCGCCCGCGCCAGTGCCATAACCCTTGATGGTCTTGGCCAGGATGACGGTCGGCTGGCCCTTGTGGTTGACCGCCTGGTGGTAGGCCGCATAGACCTTGTAGGGGTCGTGGCCGCCACGGTTGAGCTTCCAGATCTCGTCGTCGGAGAGGTCCTTGACCATCTCCTTGAGCTCGGGGCTGTTGAAGAAGTTTTCACGGACGTACGCGCCGTCCTTGGCCTTGTAGTTCTGGTACTCGCCGTCGACCGCTTCGTCCATGCGGCGCTGCAGGGCGCCATCGGCGTCCTTGGCGAACAGCGGATCCCAGAAGCGGCCCCAGACCACCTTGTTCACGTTCCACTGGGCGCCGCGGAACACGCCTTCCAGTTCCTGGATGATCTTGCCGTTGCCGCGAACCGGGCCGTCGAGGCGCTGCAGGTTGCAGTTGATGACGAAGATCAGGTTGTCCAGCTTCTCGCGGCCGGCCAGGGAGATGGCGCCGAGGGATTCCGGCTCGTCGCACTCGCCGTCGCCCATGAAGCACCAGACCTTCTGCTTGCCGGCGGGGATGAAGCCGCGGCTTTCCAGGTACTTCATGAAGCGCGCCTGGTAGATCGCCTGGATCGGGCCGAGGCCCATGGAAACGGTGGGGAACTGCCAGAAGTCCGGCATCAGCCAGGGGTGCGGATAGGAGGACAGGCCCTTGCCGTCCACTTCCTGGCGGAAATTGACCATCTGCTCTTCGCTGATGCGGCCTTCCATGAAGGCGCGGGCATAGATACCGGGGGAGGCGTGGCCCTGGTAGAAGATCAGGTCGCCGCCGTGCTCGTCGGTGGGGGCCTGGAAGAAGTAGTTGAAGCCGATGTCGTAGAGGGTCGCCGAGGAAGCGAAGCTGGAGATGTGGCCACCCAGATCCGGGTCGTGCAGGTTGGTGCGCATCACCATGGCCAGGGCGTTCCAGCGCACCATGGAGCGGATACGGCGCTCCATGAACAGGTCGCCGGGCATGCGGGCTTCGTGGGTCACCGGGATGCTGTTGCGATACGGCGTGGTGATGGCGTATGGCAGTTGGGTGCCGCTGCGGGTGGCCAGCTCACCCATGCGGGTCAGCAGGTAATGCGCGCGGTCTTCGCCTTCTTTGTCGAGTACGGACTCCAGGGAATCCAGCCATTCCTGGGTTTCGACGGGATCGAGGTCTTGCATGGCTTGCTCCAGGGCGGAAAGGCTTCCAGAATCGGATGCCAGTGGTCACGGCCGGCCTTATGGGCGGTCGCGGCGAAATTCTTGTTACCGGGGGTAGAACCGGGCTCGTGTAGTTTTACTACAAATCGACGAAGGTTTCAGCACTCTGGATACAATCTTTCGTAGTAAAACTACAGACTGCGCGGCGCAGTCGGCTGAAAGCCCCGAGTTAGAGCTGTTCCGCCACCGCTGCGCCAGCTGCGGGCCCAGCCTTGGCCCGCAGCCCACAAAGGATAGACCATGAGCCTGCCGCCGCTGGCCGCCCTGCCGGCCAACCTCCAGCCCAGCGCCGATCGGGCGCTGTCGGCGATCCGCTCCGCCCTCGCTGAACAGGTCCGGGAATTCGCCGGTTGGCCCGACGAACGGCAGCAAGCCTTCGTCCGCGTCGCCGCCGCCAGCGACTTCGTCGCCGAACAGTCCCAGCGGGATCCGGCCATGCTGCTGGGGCTGGCCGCTTCCGGGGAGCTGGAGCGGAGCCTGGCGCCGGGCGAACTGCGCGCCCAGATGTCGGAGCTGCTGGAGGACTGCGCCGAGGAAGATGAGCTGGGCCGGCGCCTGCGCCGCTACCGCAATCGCCAGCAGTTGCGCATCATCTGGCGCGACCTGACCCGCCAGGCGGATCTCGCGGAAACCTGCTGCGACCTTTCCGACCTCGCCGACGCCTGCATCGACCTCGCCTACCACTGGCTCTACAGCCGTCACTGCGCCCAGTTCGGTACCCCCATCGGCCGTCGCTCCGGCCAGCCGCAACATCTTGTAGTGCTGGGGATGGGCAAACTGGGTGCCCACGAACTGAACCTGTCGTCGGACATCGACCTGATCTTCGGCTATCCCGAAGGTGGCGAAACCGAGGGTGCCAAGCGAGCCCTGGACAACCAGGAGTTCTTCACCCGCCTCGGCCAGCGGCTGATCAAGGCGCTGGACGTGATCACGGTAGACGGCTTCGTCTTCCGCGTGGACATGCGGCTGCGCCCCTACGGCTCATCTGGTCCCCTGGTGTTCAGCTTCAATGCCCTGGAGCAGTACTACCAGGACCAGGGCCGCGACTGGGAACGCTACGCGATGATCAAGGCGCGCGTGGTGGCCGGCGACCAGGCGAGCGGCGCGCAGCTGCAGCAGATGCTGCGGCCGTTCGTCTACCGCCGCTACCTGGACTTCTCGGCCATCGAGGCGCTGCGCACCATGAAGCAGCTGATCCAGCAGGAGGTGCGCCGCAAGGGCATGACCGAGAACATCAAGCTCGGCGCCGGCGGCATCCGCGAGGTGGAGTTCATCGCCCAGGCCTTCCAGCTGATCCACGGCGGGCGCGACCTCAGCCTGCAGCAGCGGCCGCTGCTCAAGGTGCTGGATACCCTGGAGGGGCAGGGCTACCTGCCACCGCCCGTGGTGGCGGAGTTGAAGGAGGGCTACGAATTCCTTCGTTATACCGAGCACGCCCTGCAGGCCATCGCCGACCGCCAGACCCAGATGCTGCCGGACGGCGACCTGGACCGCGCCCGCGTCGCCTTCATCATGGGCTTCGACGACTGGCCGGCCTTCCATGAGCGCCTGATGTACTGGCGCGGGCGCGTCGAGTGGCACTTCCAGCAGGTGATCGCCGATCCCGATGAAGAAGAGGGCGGCGGCGAAGGCTGCGTTGGCGGCGAATGGCTGCCGCTCTGGGAGGAAGCGCTGGACGAGGAGAGCGCCTGCCGCCAACTGGGCGAGGCGGGCTTCGCCGAGCCGGCCACCGCCAGGCGTCGGCTCGGCGACCTGCGCAACGGTCCGCAGGTGCGGGCCATGCAGCGCCTCGGCCGCGAGCGCCTGGATGCCTTCATCCCGCGCCTGCTGAACATGACCGTGGAACACGGCAATCCCGACCTGGTGCTGGAGCGGGTGTTGCCCATGGTAGAGAAGGTGGCGCGCCGCTCGGCCTACCTGGTGCTGCTGACCGAGAACCCCGGGGCGCTGCAGCGGTTGATCGAACTCTGCGCCGCCAGCCCCTGGATCGCCGAGCAGATCACCCGCTTCCCGCTATTGCTCGATGAGCTGCTCAACGAAGGGCGCCTGTATCGCCCGCCGCTGGCACCGGAGCTGGCCGCCGAACTGCGCGAACGCCTCACCAGGATTCCCGAGGACGACCTGGAACAGCAGATGGAGGCCCTGCGTCACTTCAAGCTGGCCCACAGCCTGCGGGTCGCGGCCTCGGAAATCGCCGGCACCCTGCCGCTGATGAAGGTCAGCGACTACCTGACCTGGCTGGCCGAGGCCATCCTCGACCAGGTGCTGGCGCTGTCCTGGCGCTACAACGTGGCCAAGTTCGGTGCGCCGAAACGCGCCGACGGCGGCCTCTGCGACCCGGACTTCATCATCGTCGGCTACGGCAAGGTCGGCGGCCTGGAGTTCGGCCACGGTTCGGACCTGGACCTGGTGTTCATCCACGACGGCGATCCCCAGGCCGAAACGGACGGCGCCAAGCCCATCGACGGCGCCCAGTTCTTCACCCGCCTGGGCCAGCGCATCATTCACCTGCTGACCACCCAGACCACCTCCGGCGCCCTCTACGACGTCGACATGCGCCTGCGCCCCTCGGGCGCGGCGGGTCTGCTGGTCAGTTCCCTCGGCGCCTTCCAGCGCTACCAGGAAAACGAGGCCTGGACCTGGGAACACCAGGCGCTGGTGCGTGCGCGGGTGCTGGTAGGCTCGCCGCGGGTCGCCGGCGCCTTCGAGCAGGTGCGCCTGGCGGTGCTCGGCCGCGAGCGCGACCTGCCCAAGCTCAGGGCCGAGGTCAGCGAGATGCGCGCCAAGATGCGCGGCAACCTCGGCACCCGCGAAACCGCTGCCGGAACCGCGCCGAATGCCTTCGAGGCCGCGGCGGCCTTCGATCTGAAGCAGGATGCCGGCGGTATCGTCGATATCGAATTTATGGTGCAATATGCGGCCCTGGCCTGGTCGCGACAGCACCCCGAGCTTGTTCGTTACACCGATAACATCCGTATCCTGGATGGCCTGGAGCAGGCGAACCTGCTGGCCGGCGACGAGGTTCGCCTGCTGCAGGAAGCCTATAAAGCCTATCGTTCAGCGGCCCATCGCCAGGCCTTGCAGAAGCAGCCGGGCGTAGTGGGCGGGGACCAGTTTCACGCGGAGCGCCAAGGCGTGATGCGGATCTGGCGCGAGTTGGGCTTGAACTGACTCGTCTGGCTGAACCAATCGAATTCTTGAGGAGCTGGCAATATGTCGATGGCCGATCGTGATGGCGTGATCTGGTATGACGGCGAACTGGTGCCGTGGCGCGAAGCGACCACCCATGTGCTGACCCACACCCTGCACTACGGCATGGGCGTGTTCGAAGGCGTGCGCGCCTACAACACCCCGGACGGCACGGCCATCTTCCGCCTGCAGGCGCACACTGATCGCCTGTTCGACTCCGCCCACATCATGAACATGCAGATCCCGTTCACCAAGGACGAGATCAACGAGGCCACCCGCGCCGCCGTTCGTGAGAACAACCTGGAAAGCGCCTACATCCGTCCGATGGTGTTCTACGGAAGCGAAGGCATGGGCCTGCGCGCCACCGGCCTGAAGGTCCACGTGATCGTCGCCGCCTGGAACTGGGGCGCGTACATGGGCGAGGAAGCGCTGCAGCAGGGCATCAAGGTCCGCACCAGCTCCTTCACCCGCCACCACGTGAACATCTCGATGACCCGCGCCAAGTCCAACGGCGCCTACATCAACTCCATGCTCGCCCTGCAGGAAGCCATTTCCGGCGGCGCCGACGAAGCCATGATGCTCGACCCCGAAGGCTACGTGGCCGAGGGCTCCGGCGAGAACATCTTCATCATCAAGGACGGTGTGATCTACACCCCCGAAGTGACCGCCTGCCTCAACGGCATCACTCGCGCCACCGTGCTGCGCCTGGCCGAAGAGCACGGCATCAAGCTGGTGGAGAAGCGCATCACCCGTGACGAGGTGTACATCGCCGACGAGGCCTTCTTCACCGGCACCGCCGCTGAAGTCACCCCGATCCGCGAAGTGGATGGCCGCAAGATCGGCATCGGCCGCCGTGGCCCGGTGACCGAAAAACTGCAGAAAGCCTACTTCGACCTCGTGACCGGCAAGACCTCCGCTCACCCCGAGTGGCGCACCCTGGTCAAGTAAACCGACTAAGCTGCACGCGGCAAGCCGCAAGCTGCAAGTGGTCTCCACCGCTTGTCGCTTGCGGCTTGTCGCTTGAGGCTTGAAGCTGCCCTTTATGAACATTCTGATCGTAGGACCCTCCTGGGTCGGCGACATGGTGATGGCGCAGACACTTTTCCAGTGCCTGAAAGCCCGCCATCCCGACTGCGAGATCGACGTGCTGGCGCCCGACTGGAGCCGGCCCATCCTCGAACGCATGCCGGAAGTGCGCCAGGCGCTGAGCTTCCCGCTTGGCCATGGCGTGCTGGATATCGCCGCCCGACGCAAGATCGGCAAGTCCCTGGATGGGCAGTACGACCAGGCCATCCTCCTGCCCAATTCCCTGAAGTCGGCGCTGGTGCCCTATTTCGCCCGCATCCCCAAGCGCACCGGCTGGAAGGGGGAGATGCGCTACGGCCTGCTCAACGACATCCGCAGCCTCGACAAAGCGCGCTATCCGCTGATGATCGAGCGTTTCATGGCGCTGGCCTTTGAACCCGGCGCCGAGCTGCCCAAACCCTATCCGCGGCCCGCACTGCAGATCGACCCGGCCAGCCGGGATGCGGCCCTGGCCAAGTTCGGCCTGGATCTGGACCGTCCCGTGCTGGCCCTGTGCCCGGGGGCCGAGTTCGGCGAGGCCAAGCGCTGGCCCGCCGAGCACTATGCCAAGGTGGCCGAGGTGAAGATTCGCGCCGGCTGGCAGGTCTGGCTGTTCGGCTCGAAGAACGACCATCCCGGTGGCGAGGACATCCGCATGCGGCTGATCCCCGGCCTGCGTGAAGAAGTGGTGAACCTGGCCGGCGAAACCAGCCTGGCCGAAGCCATCGACCTGATGTCCTGTGCCGGCGCCGTGGTCTCCAACGACTCCGGCCTGATGCACGTGGCCGCGGCCTTGGCGCGCCCGCTGGTGGCGGTCTACGGCTCCACCTCGCCGCAGTTCACCCCACCCCTGGCCGAACAGGTGGAGATCGTCCGCCTGGGCCTGGAATGCAGCCCCTGTTTCGACCGCACCTGCCGCTTCGGCCACTACAACTGCCTGCGCGAGCTCAAGCCGCGTCCGGTGGTCGAGGCCCTGGACCGCCTGGCGCCGGACCCGCTCGACCTGGTGGAGATCGACTGAGTGCGGGTACTGCTGATCAAGACCTCTTCCCTCGGCGATGTCATCCACACCCTGCCGGCGTTGACCGATGCCGCGCGGGCGATTCCCGGCATCCAGTTCGACTGGGTGGTGGAAGAAGGCTTCGCCGAAATTCCCGCCTGGCACCCGGCGGTGGCGCGGGTCATTCCGGTGGCCATCCGGCGCTGGCGCAAGAACCTCTGGCAGACGCTGAAGAGCGGCGAGTGGCGCCGCTTCAAGCGCCGCCTGCGAGAAACCCGCTACGACCTGGTGATAGACGCCCAGGGCCTGCTGAAAAGCGCCCTGCTGACCCGTTACACCAAGGCGCCGGTGGCCGGCCTGGACCGCGATTCGGCCCGCGAGCCGGTGGCCAGCCGCTTCTACGACCGCCGCTACCCGGTCGCCTGGGGGCAGCACGCGGTGGATCGCGTACGCCAGCTGTTCGCCCAGGCCCTGGACTACCGCGTTCCGGAAGGCATGGGCAACTACGGCCTTAACCGTGCCGCGCTGGCCGACGCCCAGGGCGGTGCCCCTTACCTGCTGTTCCTCCACGGCACCACCTGGGACACCAAGCACTGGCCGGAAAAATACTGGCGCGAACTGACCGAGCGGGCCTGCGAACACGGCTGGCACGTGCGCCTGCCCTGGGGCAACCCGGCGGAGAAAGCGCGGGCCGAGCGCATCGCCGAAGGCTTGGAAAACGCCGCGGTACTCCCCAGGTTATCCCTGGCGGGAATGGCCAAGGTGGTGGCCGGCGCCCGTGCCTGCGTGGCGGTGGATACCGGCCTCGGCCACCTGGCCGCCGCGCTGGACGTGCCCACCCTGTCGCTCTACGGGCCGACCAACCCGGGCTTCACCGGCGCCTACGGGCGGGCGCAGATCCACCTGGGTAGCGACTTTCCCTGCGCGCCCTGCCTGAAGAAGACCTGCGCCTACCAGCCGACGGCGGAAGATCGTCGCCTGTTCGACCTCAGGTACGAACAGCCGCTATGTTTCACCCGGCTGAATCCGCAGCGCGTGGCGACCCAACTGGAAGCCCTGCTGCTGACCGAGGATATTCACTGATGCAATTGGCATTCGTGCTCTACAAGTACTTCCCCTTCGGCGGCCTGCAGCGCGACTTCATGCGCATCGCCCTGGAGTGCCAGCGCCGTGGGCATGCCATCCGCGTCTACACCATGATCTGGGAAGGCGACATCCCGGAAGGCTTCGAAGTGCTGATCGCGCCGGTCAAGGCGCTGTTCAACCACAAGCGCAACGAGAAATTCACCGCCTGGGTCGAGGCCGACCTGGCGCGCCGTCCGGTGGACCGGGTGATCGGCTTCAACAAGATGCCGGGCCTGGACGTCTACTATGCCGCCGACCCCTGCTTCGAGGACAAGGCGCAGAACCTGCGCAATGGCCTCTATCGCCGCTGGGGCCGCTACAAGCATTTCTCCGACTACGAGCGCGCGGTCTTCGCCCCTGAGTCTGCAACCTCGGTGCTGATGATCTCCGAGGTGCAGCAGCCGCTCTTCGTCAAGCACTACGCCACGCCGGCCGCGCGTTTTCACCTGCTGCCGCCGGGGATCGCCGCAGACCGCCGCGCGCCGGCCAACGCCGCCGAGATCCGTGCCGAGTTCCGCCGCGAGTTCAAGCTGGGCGAGGACGATCTGCTGCTGGTGCAGATCGGCTCCGGCTTCAAGACCAAGGGCCTGGACCGCAGCCTCAAGGCCGTGGATGCGCTGCCCCGCGCGCTGAAGAAGCGCACCCGGCTGATCGTCATCGGCCAGGACGACCCCAAGCCCTTCCTGCTGCAGATGAAGGCGCTGGGCATCTCCGACCAGGTGGACATCCTCAAGGGGCGCAGCGATATCCCGCGCTTCCTGCTCGGCGCCGACCTGCTGATCCATCCGGCCTACAACGAGAACACCGGCACCGTGCTGCTGGAGGCGCTGGTGGCGGGACTGCCGGTGCTGGTCACCGATGTCTGCGGCTACGCCCACTACATCGCCGAGGCCGACAGCGGCCGCGTGGCGCCGAGCCCCTTCGACCAGGACGGCTTCAACCGCATGCTCGCCGAAATGCTCGCCGACCCGGCCGCCCGCGACCGCTGGAGCGCCAACGGCCTGGCCTTCGCCGACAGCGCCGACCTTTACAGCATGCCGCAGCGCGCGGCCGACGTGATTCTCGCGGAGCGCCCATGAAGCTCGTGCTGAAGGAACCCTTCGAGCGCCTCTGGGCCGGGCGCGACGCCTTCGCCGAGGTGGAGGCGCTGCAGGGCCAGGTCTATCGCGAGCTGGAAGGCCGCCGCACCCTGCGCACCGAGGTGGAGGGCAGGGGCTACTTCGTCAAGATCCATCGCGGCATCGGCTGGGGCGAGATCGTCAAGAACCTGCTCACCGCCAAGGCGCCCGTGCTCGGCGCCGGCCAGGAGTGGACGGCCATCCAGCGCTTGCATGAGGTGGGCGTGCCGACCATGACTGCCGTGGCTTTCGGCGAGCGTGGCAGCAATCCGGCGCAGCAGCATTCCTTCATCGTCACCGAGGAACTGGCACCGACCATCAGCCTCGAGGATTTCTGCGTCGACTGGCTGCGCAACCCGCCGCCAGTGCGACTGAAGTGGGCGCTGATCGACGAAGTGGCGCGGATGACCGGCACCATGCACCGCGCCGGGGTCAACCACCGCGACTGCTATATCTGCCATTTCCTGCTGCATACGGAGCGGCCGGTGACAGCCGACGACTTCAAGCTGTCGCTGATCGACCTGCACCGTGCGCAGTCCCGCGAGCGCACTCCGGTGCGCTGGCGCGACAAGGACCTGGCCGGGCTGTACTTCTCGGCCCTGAACATCGGCCTGACCCGCCGCGACAAGCTGCGCTTCCTCAAGACCTATTTCCGCCAGCCCCTGCGCCAGGTATTGCGCGAGGAGATCGGTTTGCTGGCCTGGCTCGAACAGAAGGCCGCGCGCCTGATGTCGCGCTACGAGCGCAAGTACGCCGGGGGTGAAGAGGCGTGAGTGCGTGGAAGCTGGCCGAGGGGCTGGATGCCGAGGTCGCCGGTCTGTTCGGTGATCTCGACAAGGTGTTCGCCCTGCAGGGCGACTGGATCACCGGCGATCCGCTGTCCGAAGTGCTGCGCGTGGAGCACCGTGGGGTGCGCTACTACGTCAAGCGCTACTGGGGGGCGGGCAAGGGCTTGCGCCGCTGGTTCGGACGACCACGGGTCAAGGCCGAATGGCAGAACCTCAAATACTTCGCCAAGTGGGGCATCCCCACCGCGCCCCTGGTGGGCTGGGGGCAGGAACGCCGCGCCGGTGCCTTCCATCGTGGGGCGCTGATCACCCGCGAACTCGAAGGCACCGTCGACATGGCGGAAATGGCCCGACAGGGCGACCCGCGCCTGCGCGATCCGCGCTGGGTCGACCGGGTCAGCCGGCAACTGGCGAAGGCCACCCGGCAACTGCATTCCCATGCCTTCGCCCACAACGACCTGAAGTGGCGCAACCTGCTGGTGGACGAAGCGGGCGGGCTGTTCCTCATCGATTGCCCGACCGGCACCTTCTGGTGGGGGCCTTTCCTGCATTACCGGGTCATCAAGGACCTGGCCTGCCTGGACAAGGTGGCCAAGTATCACCTCAGCCGCACCCAGCGCCTGCGCTTCTACCTGCAGTACCGCGAGCGCCCGCGCCTGCGTGGCAGCGACAAGCGGCAGGTGCGGCGGATCCTCAAGTTCTTCGAGGGGCGCGAATGAGCGACTTCATCGCCGCAGCGGATCGCGACATCCTCGCGCGCCACGGCCTGGACAACTTCGATTCGCTCTGGGCCCTGCGCCTGGAAGCCGTCGACGAGCCCAATACCGGCCGCGGGGGCTGGAGCAGTGTGTACCGCCTGGACCTGGGCGAAGCCGCCTACTACCTCAAGCGGCAGAGCAACTTCCTCAGCCGCAGCCTGCTTCGACCTTTTGGCGAACCGACCTTCGCCCGCGAATTCCGTAACATCCAGCGCTATCAGGCGCTGGGAGTTCCGGCCTTGCAGGCGGCCTACTTCGGTACCCGCCAGGTCGGTGGCGAGCAGCGCGCCATCCTGGTGTCGCGCGCCCTGGACGGCTGGCGCGAACTGGTCGACTGGCTGGAGCACTGGGCCGGACTGCTCGCCGAACAGCGTGCGGCCATTATCGCGGCGGTCGCCGGCCTGGCCCGGCGCCTCCATGACTCCGGCCAGGTGCATGGCTGCTTCTACCCCAAGCATGTCTTCCTGCGCGAAGCCCGGACGGGTTTCGAGGCCTGCCTGATCGATCTGGAAAAGACGCGTCCCCTGCTGCTCGGACGGCGCGACCGGATCAAGGACCTGGAGGCTTTGCTGCGCCGCGCCGACGCCTGGGGAGAGGCTGAAGTGCGCGTGCTGCTGGCCGGCTACCTGCAGTGCCCGCAGGACTCGGCCGAAGTGAACGACTGGCTGGCGCGTGTCGCCAGCCGCCGACGCAACAAGGAACGCAATCAATGACCCTGGCCGAACTGGCCCACGCGGGGCGCTCCCCGCAATTGCCCATCCGCCTGGACATCGCCGGTGGCCTGGAATTGCACAGCCTGCTGCGGGTGCTGCCAGGGCAGCGCTACGTCGGCGTGGCGCTGTGGCAAGGGCGCAAGGTGCTGGCCAAGCTGCTGGTGGGCGGCAAGGCCGAACGCCACTTCCAGCGCGAGCTGGCCGGTGTCCGCGCGCTCCACGGGCAAGGGCTGGACTCCCCGGCGCTGTTGGCTGAAGGAACGTTGGCGGGGCAGGGCGGCTGGCTGCTGTTCGAGTACCTGGAGTCCGCCGAAAGCCTCTGGGAGGCCTGGCGCCGGGTGGAGCGCGACGCGCCCTTGTCCGATGGCCAGCGGGCCGTGCTGGGCGAGGCTTTGGCGATGATCGGCCGGTTGCACCTGGCCGGTCTCGCCCAGGAAGACCTGCACCTGGACAACCTGCTGCGCCATGGCGGCAAATTGCATGTGATCGATGGCGGCGGTATCCGCGCCGAAAGTCCCGGCACGCCATTGCCGCGGGACAGGGTCATGGCCAACCTCGGCGTATTCTTCGCCCAGTTGCCGGCCGAGCTGGACCCTTTCCTCGAAGAGCTGCTGGTGCATTACCTGTTGGTCAACGGCGAACACGCCCTGCCGCTGGAGGCTCTGGAGAAGGAGATCGCCCGCATGCGGCGCTGGCGCCTGGGCGACTACCTGAAGAAGATCGCCCGCGATTGCAGCCTGTTCAGCGTGGTTGGCGGCGCATTCGGCCTGCGCGCGGTGCGCCGCGAGGCCGAGGCAGGGCTGGCAACGCTGCTGGACGCTCCGGATGCTGCGCTGGAACAGGGCCATTCGCTGAAACAGGGGGCCACCGCCACGGTGGCCCGGGTTACCGTCGGCGGGCGGCAAGTGCTGCTCAAGCGCTACAACATCAAGGGCCTGGTGCACTGGCTGACGCGCTTCTGGCGGCCCAGCCGGGCCTGGCACAGCTGGTGCGAAGGCAACCGCCTGGACTTCCTCGGCATCGCCACGCCGAAACCCCTGGCCGTGCTCGAACGGCGTTTCCTCTGGCTGCGCGGACGCGCGTACCTGATTACCGAATATCTGTCCGGGCAAGATATAATCGCCCGTTTTAAACCCTATCTGGACGACCCGGACGGGGCTGGCGCTCCACCCGAAGCCGAACTGCAGGCCCTCGACCAGCTGTTCGCCGCGCTGATCCGCGAACGCATCAGCCATGGCGACCTAAAGGGCTACAACCTGTTCTGGCAGGAGGGCCGCTGGACCCTGATCGACCTCGATGCCGTATGCCAGCATCGCAGCCAGCGTGGATTCGCCCGGGCCTATGCCCGGGACCGCGCGCGCTTCCTGCGGAACTGGCCGGCCGGGTCGGCGCTGTACCAGCTACTGGATCAACGTTTACCGCAGGTGCCGGACACCTGCCCTGAAAGAGGCTAACCCCTGTGGCATTGACGATTCTCGGCCTTTCCGGCGCCCTCAGCCATGATCCTTCCGCCGCGCTCTACGTCGACGGCAAGCTGATCGCCGCCGCGGAAGAAGAGCGCTTCGTGCGCGACAAGCACGCGAAGAATCGCATGCCCTACGAGTCGGCCAAGTTCTGCCTGGAGCAGGCTGGCATCAAACCTTCCGACGTCGACGTGGTGGCCATTCCCTTCGCCCCCATCAGCCTGTTCGGCAAGGCCCGCTGGCACTACGCCAAGCGTTACTGGTACGCCCCTGATCGCGCCCTCGACGCCATCCTCATGGGCAACCGCCGCTACAAGCGCTACCGCAAGAAGATCGTCTGGTGCCTGGAGCAACTGGGCTTCGACGCCAAGAAGGTGAAGATCGAACCGGTGGAGCACCACCTGGCCCACGCCTCCAGCGCCTACCACTGCTCGGGCTTCAAGGAGAAGACCGCGATCCTCGGGATCGACGGCAAGGGCGAGTACGCCACCACCTTCTTCGGCTGGGGCGAGAACGGCAAGATCCACAAGATCAAGGAGTTCTACGATCCGGACTCCCTGGGCGGCCTCTACGGCGCCATCACCGAGTACCTCGGCTTCGAGATGCTCGACGGCGAGTTCAAGGTAATGGGCATGGCGCCCTATGGCGATGCCGCCAAGTACGATTTCTCGCGCCTGGCCAAGTTCGAGAACGGCGAACTGACCATCAACACCGACTACGCCAACGTCATCGGTTTCCGCCGCTACAAGGAAAACGGCAAGGGCTTCTACTTCTCGCCCAAGCTGATCGAGTGGCTGGGCCCGAAGCGCCAGGGCGACATCGCCGACGATCCCTACATCCACTACGCGGCCAGCATGCAGGCGCTGTTCGAGAAGCTGGCGCTGGAGATGATGGACTACTACCTGGGCGACATCATCAAGCAGACCGGCAAGATCGCCTTCGCCGGCGGCTGCGCGCTGAACGTCAAACTGAACCAGAAGATCATCGCCCGTCCGGAAGTGAAGGAGCTGTTCGTCCAGCCGGCCTCCGGCGACGCCGGCACCTCCGTGGGTGCCGCGGCCTACGTCTCGGTCAAGCGCGGCGTGCCGGTGGAGAAGATGGAGCACGTCTACCTCGGCCCGTCCTTCTCCAACGAAGATGTGATCGCCGCCTGTGCCAGGCACCCGCAGAAACCGGTGTTCAAGCGCATCGAGAATACCCCGCAGCGCATCGCCAGGATCATGGTCGACGCCAACCCGGTGGCCTGGTTCCAGGGCCGCATGGAGTTCGGTCCGCGCGCACTCGGCGGCCGCTCCATCATCGGCTGCCCGAGCGTGGCCGGCGTGGCCGACCGCATCAACGAGCAGATCAAGTTCCGCGAGCGCTGGCGCCCCTTCTGCCCGTCGATGCTCGACACGGTCGCGGCGCAGATGCTCAAGGTCGATCACCCGTCGCCCTTCATGACCTTCACCTTCGAGGTCAACGAAGAGTGGAAGACCCGCGTGGCCGAAGTGGTGCACGAGGACGGCACATCCCGCGCCCAGGTGCTGGAGCGCCGCCACAACCCGCGCTGGTACGACCTGATGAAGGAGCTGGAGAACCTCACCGGCAACGGCGTGTCGCTGAACACCTCGCTGAACCGCCGTGGCGAGCCGATGATCTGTTCGCCCACCGATGCCCTGAACATGTTCTACGGCTCGGACCTGCAGTACCTGATCATGGAAGACATCCTCGTCGTCAAGGAAGGCAAGGACTGGTATGACAATGTCGGCTAAGCCGCTGCTTAGTGTCGTCATTCCCACCTACAACTACGCGGGCAAGCTCCCGCGTGCCGTCGAGTCGGTGCTCGCGCAGGCCACCCCGGAGGTCGAACTCTGGGTGGTGGACGATGGCTCCACCGACGATACCCCGGCGGTCTTCGGCTCCCTGATCCAGCGCCATGGCGCCGCCTTCCAGGGCGTGCGCCAGGCCAACGCCGGCCCCGCGGCCGCGCGCAATAACGGCGTGCAACTGGCCCAGGGGCGCTACGTGCTATTGCTGGACGCCGACGACGAGCTGGCGCCCGGCGTGCTGCCCGGCCTCTGCGAGCAGCTGCGGCGGCAACCGGATGTCGGCCTCTGGCTCGGCGGCCACGTGGCCGTCCAGCCTGACGGTCGCGAGCGCGAGCATCCCGCCAGCGCCGTACCCGCCGAACCCTTCAGACGCCTGCACGACTACCTGCTCGACAAGAAGATCGCCCTCAGTCACGGCGCTTGCGTCTTCCTCCGCGAATTGCTGCTCGAACGCCCCTATCCCGAGCACCTGCGCCACAGCGAGGACATCCCGGTCTTCGCCTATTGCCTGACCCAGCGACAGGTGGAAGTGCTCGATCAGATGCTGGCGCGCATCCACAAGCACCCCGGCAGCCTGCGCCACAACGCCGAGGCCGCGCGCAAGGTGGGCCTGGCCCTGGTGGACGAAGTCTTCCTCAAACTGCCCGCCAGCCTGCAACCGCTCAAGTCCGCCTACCGCGCCCAGCGCTGCCTGTCGCTGTTCCGCACCTGCCTGCTCGCCGGCGACGAGACCAGCGCCCGCGACTATTACCGCGAGGCATTGCGCACGGACTGGCGGGTACTGTTCAAACTGTCCTACAGCCGCAAGGCGCTGCGCCTCTGGCTGAAACCCAAGAAGAACCCGGTATGAGCCAGCGCCGTATCAAGGTTCTGCAACTGCAGAACTATTACAACGTCAATGCGTCCGACCTGGCCGAGCAGATCATCCAGGCCCTGCCGGCGGACCGTTACCAGGTCACCACCGCTTTCCTGCGCGGTCGACCGGGCCCGGGCGAGCCGGTGAGCAAGGCCGAGCGCTCGATCTATTTCGGCTACAGCAAGTCGGCGGTCAGCGGTCTGCGCCTTCGCGCGCTCTGGGCCCTCTATCGGCATTGCCGCGCCGAGGGCTACGACGCCGTCATCACCCACCGCTTCAAGCCGGTGAACATGCTGATGCTGCTCAACCGCTGGCTGCGGATCCGCGCCTGCATAGGCGTCGCCCATGGTTTCGGCGAGTACGACCGCGCCTTTCGCTGCTGGGTGGCCCGCTCGCTGCTGACACCTGCCTGGCGCCTGGTCGGGGTGTCCCGAGCGGTGCGTGACTACCTGATCGGCGCCGGGGCGGGTTTCACGCCAGCCAATACCCGGCAGATCAACAACGCCATCGACATCGCACGCGCCGAAGGCCTGCAGCATCCTCGCGACAAGGCGCGCGAGCTGCTCGGTCTGCCGGCCGGAACCTTCGTCTTCGGTGCGATCGGCCGTCTGGTTCCGGTAAAGGGACACATCCACCTGCTGCGTGCCTTTGCCGAGATCAAGGAGGCACACCCGGGCGTCCTGCTGGCGATCATCGGCGAAGGCAGGGCCCGCCCGGAGCTGGAGGCCGCCATCGGCGAGCTGGGTCTCCAGGGCCGGGCCCTGTTGCTGGGCGCCAAGGACGATGCACTGCAGTACGTGCGCGCTTTCGACGCCTTCGTCATGCCATCCCTCAGCGAAGGCCTGCCATTGGCGCTGCTGGAGGGCATGAGCGGCCACCTGCCGGTAATCGGCTCGGACATCCCCAGCCTCAAGCCGATCCTCGAGGACTGCGGCGGGCGAATCTTCCCCTCCGGTCAGTACGCAGCGCTGGCCGGACACCTGCGTGAGGTGCTGGCCCTGTCCGCCGACGAGCGCGCCGCGGAAGGTGAGCGGGCTTACAGTTACCTCTGCCGCGCCCATTCGATCGAAGATTTCCGCCGACAGTATCGCGACCTGCTGGTGGAGCTCCTGGAAGGAAAACGCAATGAGTGACCCGAAGGACCTGCCGCTGGTCAGCGTGATCATCTCCTCCTACAACCACGCCGACTACATCGAGGCCTGCATCGAGAGCGTCCTGGCTCAGACCTACCCGAACGTGGAGCTGCTGGTGGTGGACGATGGTTCCCGTGACGACAGCGTTGCGCGAATTCGCAGGTTGCAGGAGATTCATGGCTTCGATTTCCTCCCCCAGGAGAACAAGGGGCTGTCGCGCACCCTGAACGAAACCATCGCACGGTCGAAGGGCAGCCTGATCGCGCCTTTCGGCTCCGATGACATCATGCGTCCCGAGCGCCTGGCGCTACAGGTGGCGCATATGCGGGACAAGCCTGAAGTGGGGATCTGCGCCGGCAACGTCGAGACCATCGACGACGCTGGGCGGGTACGTGCCAAGCAGAAGCCCAGGCCGGCGCGTCGGCTCGGCTTCGACGATATCTTCCTGGGCCGTGAGCCGGGTGCGCCGGCGCCGACCATGCTGTTTCGCCGTGAGGCGATCGACGCGGTGGGGGGCTATGACCCGGAAATCCGCCTCGAAGACCTGCTGATGAAGCTGAAGATCACCCGTGCAGGCTACGTGATCGACATCATGGAAGACGTGCTGGCGCAGTACCGCACCCACGAGCACAACACCTACAAGAACCTGCGGTTCATGATCGACAACGTGATGAAGACCTATGCCATCTTCAGTGATCATCCGGCCTACGATGAGGTGCGCGCGCGTTTCATCAACTCCATGCTCATGAAGTGCGCCCGGGACGACAAGCCGCTGGCACGCGAGCTGTTCGCGCAGCTGCCCTGGCGTCACTGGAACCGCAAGACCTTGCGCGCCATCGGGCGCTTTCTCATGCCGGCCCGCCAGCCGCGCGCCTGATCACTCGGGCAGCGGGCCCAGTACCTTCGCCGGGACGCCGCCCGCGATCACATTGGCCGGTATATCCCGGTTCACCACCGAACCATTGGCGATGACGCTGTTGTCGCCGATGGTGACCCCCTTCAGCACGGTGACGTTGGCGCCGATGAAAACGTTGGTGCCTATCACCACATCCTTGCCCTCGTGGAGCCCGGAGCTGCGCAGATGGGCTTCCAGTCGGTGGAAGTCGGAGTCGTAGGCCGCGAAGCTGTGGCCGATGAGGGTGTCGTCACCAATGCTGATGCTGTTGCGTTCGGCAATCAGGACGGCGTTGTTGTTGATGTGGCAGCCATTGCCGATCCGGATCCGTGCGCTCGGCTCCCTGGCCTCGACATGGGCGTAGCCATTGAGGAAGTAGGGTGATGGCCAGACGCCGATGCTGGAGGCGCCTACGGAGATATCCCCAGTGCCACAGAACAGGGCTGGCTGTTTGAGCCGGCCGCGCATTTCCCTGGGAGCATTCTCCGACAGCAGACGATAGTGCAGGGTGCGTATCCGCTGGACTGCCTTGAACAGATAGAGCTTGAGGCCTTTGCGCCAGCCGTGTCTGATGATTTTCTTCATGGCGTTGGCCGCGTCGGGGTCAGAGCCTGACCCCGTTCACCGCTTCGATAACGCGGTCCACCTGGTCCCGGGTCATGCCGGGGTCCATGGGCAGGCTGAGGACTTCCTCGTGGATGCGCTCGGTGATCGGCAGCTCGATGTGGTTGAACTCCGGGTAGGCCTTCTGCTTATGGGGAGCGATCGGGTAATGGATCATGGTCTGCACGCCGGCCTTGTCCAGCAGTTGCTGGAGGCGGTCACGCTGCTGGCTGCGAACCACGAACAGGTGCCAGACATGCTCCTCCTCCTGCTTCCAGGCGGGCAGCCGGATCGCCGGGTTGTCGATCCCGTCCAGGTAGCGGCGGGCGATTTCTCGCCGCTGCGCCGTCTGCTCGTCCAGGTGCTTGAGCTTCACGCGCAGCATCGCAGCCTGGATTTCGTCGAGGCGACTGTTCAGGCCCTGGTAGAGATTGCGGTACTTCACGTGGGAGCCGTAGTTGCGCAGGGCCTGGAGGGTCTCCGCCAGCTCTTCGTCGGACGTGGTGATGGCGCCGGCATCACCCAGTGCCCCCAGGTTCTTGCCCGGATAGAAGCTGAAGCCCGCCGCATCGCCCCAATTGCCCGCCTTGCGGCCGTCGATGCTGGCACCGTGACCCTGTGCGGCATCTTCCAGCACCAGCAGTCCGCGTTCGTTGGCGATTTCCAGAAGGCCCGGCATATCGGCAAGCCGACCATACAGATGGACCGGCAGTATGGCGCGGGTGCGCTTGCCTAGCGCAGAGGCGACCGAGTCCCGGGACAGGTTGAAGCTGTCGTCGTCAGGCTCGACCAGTACCGGCGTCAGGCCATTCTCGGTGATGGCCAGCAGGGTGGCGATGTAGGTGTTGGCCGGCACTATGACTTCGTCGCCTTCTTGCAGGCGACCGAGCTCCAGCCAGGCGCGCAGGGTCAGGGTCAGGGCGTCGAGGCCATTGGCAACGCCGATGCAGTGGCTGGAGCCGCAATAGGCCGCGTACTCCCGCTCGAAGGCGTGGAGCTCGCTGCCGGCGATATACCAGCCGGAATCGATTACGCGGGCGCAAGCCTCCAGCAGCTCCTCGCGAAGCTTGGCGTTGACGTCCTTAAGGTTGAGAAATGGGATCATGTTCGTCCAGGAAGCGCAGGATGCGCGCAGGGTTGCCGACAACTACCGCTTTCGGGGGGACGTCCTTGGTGACCACCGCTCCGGCTCCCACCATCGCGTATTCGCCAATGGTCACGCCGGGCAGCACAGTCGCATTGGCGCCGATGGACGCACCGCGTTCCAGACGGACCCCGAGGAATTGTTCAGGGTAGACCTTCGAGCGCGGCATGGGGTCGTTGGCGAAGGTCGCGTTGGGACCGATGAAGACATCATCCGCGACGCGGATGCCGTCCCAGAGGAAAACGCCCGACTTGATGGTGACCCTGTCGCCGATCTCGACATCGTTTTCGATGAAGGTATGGGCGCAGAGGTTGCAGTCGGCACCGATGCGGGCGCCGGGCAGGACGACGGCGTACTGCCAGATCCGCGTGCCGCTGCCGATGCGGGTGCTTTGCACATCGGCCAGTTCATGGACCTGCGGCATGTTTCACCTCGGCGAGGAACTGTTCGTAGTCGCGAATGTAGTCGGACTCGTCATAGTGCTCGCTTGCCAGCACCATCAGTACGCAATCGGCGGAGAAGTCGTACATTTCGTGCCAGACCATCCTCTCGATGCGCAGCCCCTGATGGGGCGAGTCCAGGCGCAGCCTTTCCTTGCGCTGGCCGTCGTCCAGCAGGAAGCTGCAGCTGCCGCTCAGGCAGATGGCGACCTGCTCCAGTTCATGGTGGGCGTGAAAACCACGCTGAAGGTCACCGCTCAGGCCGTACAGGTAGTACACGCGGCGAATTTCGAAAGGCACATCCAGGCTGCCCTCGACGACTGCCAGCGTCCCCCGTGAGTCGGCAAAAGTGCGGAAGTCGATGAGTTTGATAAGGCTCATGGCGTATTCGAAGCTCCTTGGGGAATGCTGGGCCGCAGGGCGCCGATGGCGCTCCTCAAGGCTTGGGTGGCGGACTCTCCGGCATAGCTTGCGTAGCCGCGGAGCAGTTCTTCCAGATGAAGGGTCGCCAGCCAGTGGGCGTCCAGTTGATAGCGCAACATATGGCGCACGTTTCTCTTGCGCTTCCAGTTGGGAAGCGGCCGGCCGCTGATGCGCATGTCGGACAGGTCGATGAGGCCGAGCCGGCCATCCGGCAGCTTCAGCACGTTGCCCAGATGTAAGGAGCGGAAATATACGCCCAGACCGTGGAGCTCGCCCAGAAATCTGCCAAAGCCCTCCACTTCGAGTGCACGTTCCTGCACGGAAGCCAGCTTCCAGAGGTTGCGCAAGGTGTCGCCAGGCAGGGGGGTGTAGAGCACGCCATTGAGCAGGCGTTCGGGAACGTTGAACGTATCGACTATTCCAGGGGCGCGGATACCCAGCTCGTTCAGTCGTTCGGCATTACGGGCAAAACGCTCGGCCGGTGGCTGCCAGAGAGCGGACGAGAAAAGCCGCTTGCGCCGGTACAGCTTGAGGAAGCTGCCGTCACCCAGCTTCGCCACCTTGATGCCGAAGGCATCCTCCTCGATGGTGGAGGAACCCTTCATCAGGGTGGCGAGGGCTTGTTCGGATAGCTCTCTCATGCTTTCTCCCGCAGTCGCTGTTGAAGGGACAAACCGATCACCAGGGAAAGGGGAAGCCAGGTCAAGAACCAGCTTTCATTAGGTCTGGAGAGGAAGTTGCTGCCTTCGGTCATTCCAGCAGCCAGGCCGAAGATCAGGAGGCTGGAGGCAACCTTGAACTCGGGTTGCCTGTTGAGTCGTAGGCAGCGGGCGATTGCCAAACCGAACATTAACCCCCAGATGCTCAAGCCGACCAAGCCAAGTTCAAGGAGGACGGCAAGCTCAACATTGTGAGGGTCTAGCCAGGACCGAAGATTACCTGGGATCCTGAAGCGGAATTCACTGCCGTATCCATAGCCGAACCAGAGATGGTCGATCGCCTGGTTTAGGGCTGCCTGCCAAAGCTCCGGGCGATAAGATAAACCGCGTTGCAGGATTGAATCAGGCAGGAAGTAGGCAAGGGCGACTCCGATAAGTGCAAGGACGCTCGCAACGACAGAGACGCGGCGGCCCTTGTCGACCAGGAGGAGCCAACCAATACTTACCGCAATGGCCATCAACGGGGTTCGTGAGCCTGTCGCTAGGATTGCTCCAAGCAGTGGCAGGAGCGCCAGGGGGGGCAACCAGGCACGGCCTTCTATCCTGGTCGTCCAGACGGTCAGCCAGTAAACGCTAAAAAAACCTAGTAAGTGAGAGGTCAACAATGGGTTGACCAAGCCGCCAGTGCCGATCAAACGGTTGAGGGCAGGTGGGTGGACAAGGAAATCGACGATCCCTACCGCCGCGGCAACGGAAGCGATGACACCGGCGATCCTCAAGACCCCGAGCAGCAGCCTTTCCTCCTGCATCGCCATCACCGCGCAGGCGAGGAGCAGCATGAAGACATAGAGCGGGCGCTTGCTCAGTGAGCCGGGGCTGTCGGTGCTGGATGTCCAGGCAAGGCTCAGCAGGACCCAGGCTGAGAACAGCAGGAATGCCTGAACGATGGGCTCGCGCACCAGCTGGCCGAGGACGGCTGGCCGCATGACTGCAGCGATGAACGCCGGCAGGACCAGCAGGACGTAGAAGGCCTTGCTGTACTGGCTGCGCTCGACCACCCAGAACAGTCCGGTCAGAAGGACCAGATAGCCGAGTGGCAGCCAGCGGCGGCCAACGAATTCATAAAACCGTGCCGAGGCGGAACCGGGTAGTACCATGAGGTTCACAGGGGCGTCCCATCAGCTGAAAACCGCGCATTTTAATGGATCCGGACTCCGCTGTGGTAAGCTTCCCGACCTTTTCGGCCAAGTCGAAGCGCAAGCGCATGTCCGAGCAGCATTCTCCTGCCTCCAGTCCTTCCAGCCTGAAGATCTATTTTCGTCTGCTGGGCTATGTCACTCCCTACGCCGGCCTGTTCCTGATCAGCATCATCGGCTACATCATCTTCGCCTCCACCCAGCCGATGCTGGCGGGCATCCTCAAGTATTTCGTCGATGGCCTGAGCAATCCGGATGCCGTCCTGTTTCCCGATGTTCCCTACCTGCGGGACCTCAAGCTGCTCCAGGCGGTGCCGCTGCTGATCGTGCTGATCGCGGCCTGGCAGGGGCTGGGTTCGTACCTGGGCAACTACTTCCTGGCCAAGGTTTCCCTGGGGCTGGTCCATGACCTGCGACTGGCGCTGTTCGACAGCCTGCTGAAGTTGCCGAACCGCTACTTCGACAGCCACAACTCGGGTCACCTCATCTCGCGCATCACCTTCAACGTGACCATGGTCACCGGAGCCGCGACGGATGCGATCAAAGTGGTGATCCGCGAAGGCCTGACGGTGGTGTTCCTGTTCGGTTACCTGCTGTGGATGAACTGGAAGCTGACCCTGGTGATGGTCGCGATCCTCCCCCTGATCGCCCTGATGGTGGGCAGCGCGAGCAAGAAATTCCGCAAGCAGAGCAAGAAGATCCAGGTCGCCATGGGCGATGTCACCCATGTGGCGTCCGAAACCATCCAGGGCTATCGCGTCGTTCGCAGTTTCGGTGGCGAGCCGTACGAGTCCTCCCGCTTCAAGGCGGCCAGCCACGACAACACCCGCAAGCAACTGCGGATGACCAAGACCTCCGCCGTCTACACGCCCATGCTGCAACTGGTGATCTACTCCGGCATGGCGGCCCTGATGTTCCTGGTGCTTTTCCTGCGCGGCGATGCCAGCGCAGGCGACCTGGTGGCCTATATCACCGCGGCGGGCCTGCTGCCGAAACCGATCCGCCAGTTGTCCGAAGTCAGTTCGACCGTGCAGCGCGGCGTCGCCGGCGCCGAGAGCATCTTCGAGCAGCTGGACGAGCAGCCCGAGCTGGACAACGGCAGTGTCGAGCGGGAGCGCGTCAGCGGCCGTCTGCAGGTGCGCAACCTGAGCTTCCAGTACCCCGGCACCGACAAGCCGGTGCTGCAGGACATCAGCTTCGACGCCGAGCCGGGCCAGATGGTCGCCCTGGTGGGACGTTCCGGCAGTGGCAAGTCCACACTGGCCAACCTGATCCCGCGCTTCTACCACCACGACCAGGGGCAGATCCTGCTGGATGGCGTGGATGTTGAGCAGTATCGCCTGCGCAACCTGCGCCGGCACATCGCCCTGGTGACCCAGCAGGTGACCTTGTTCAACGACTCGGTGGCCAGCAACATCGCCTACGGCGACCTGGCCGGAGCGCCGCGGGAGGACGTCGAGAAAGCCGCCGAGGCCGCCTACGCCAAGGAGTTCGTCGACAAGCTGCCGCACGGCTTCGATACCGAGGTGGGCGAGAACGGCGTGCTGCTGTCCGGTGGCCAGCGCCAGCGCCTGGCGATAGCCCGCGCCCTGCTGAAGAATGCCCCGGTGCTGGTGCTGGACGAGGCCACTTCGGCGCTCGACACCGAATCCGAGCGGCACATCCAGGCGGCCCTGGACCGGGTCATGGATGGCCGCACCACCCTGGTCATAGCCCACCGCCTCTCCACCATCGAGAAGGCGGACCTGATCCTGGTCATGGACCAGGGGCGCATCGTCGAGCGTGGCACCCATGCCGAGCTGCTGGCGTTGAACGGTTACTACGCGCGCCTGCACGCGAACCAGTTCGCCGAGGACGTCCAGGTGGAGGCGAGCTGACGGGGGCGGGAACCCTGTGAAGTTCATGGAAGTGTCGTGCTCCGGCGCGGCGGAGAAGGAATTTGCTCAATAGATTCAGGCTTTATCGGGAACGTGGCTGGGAGTCGCTGGATGCGGCCTCCTACCGGGAGACCTGGCAACGTTACGGCGGCAGCGTCATTACCCATCCGCTGGTCGTCGAGCGCCTGTCGGCACTGGCCGGGATACCGGTGCGCTACCTTGGCCGACGGGTCGACGACCGGCTCGTGGCCGCCATTCCCACCTGGGGACGCCACCTGGCCCTGTCGCGCCGCGTACTGAAGCAGCGGGGGCGGCGCAACCTCTTCGACCTGGGCAATGCCGAGGTCATACTGCCGGTGGCGCCGGGCGCCCGTGTCCAGTTGCGCCACCGTGGCGACTACCTGTCCGAACTGAACCTCCGTGGCTGCAGCGGCTTGCGCCAGAAAAAGGAGCAGCTGGCGCTGGCCCGCGCGCCGGAGGAACTGTCGAAAAAATTCCGCTACAACCAGCGGCGCGAGCAGCGCTTGTTCGAGGAAGCCGGCGGTGTCGTGCGTCCGGTGCATGACTTCAGCCCCGGCGAGTTCGCCGCCATCTACACCGAGCTGTTCGAGCGTCGCTGGGGATTCGAGGTCCCGGGCAAGGAGCGCCTGGCCGAGGTTTTCGGCCTGTTGCGCGAATTTCTCAGCGGTTCCCTGCTGCTGTTCGAAGGCAATCCGATCGCCGTTCAGGTTCTGTTCAGGGTCGAATCCCCAGACTGGCTGAGTTTCGAGTACGTCAATGGTGGCGTCGACCCCGCTTACCAGCATCTCAGCCCGGGCAGCGTCCTCAGCTACATCAATACCCAGGCCGCCTGGGAAGATGCCCGCTCCCGGAGCAAGGCCCTGCGTTACTCCTTCGGACGGGCCGATCGCGAATACAAGGATCGTTGGTGCAACAGGGTTGCCGCCTTTCAGGTGTGAGTGAATGGAAGCACGCAAGCAACAGTTGTTGCGCCGGCACCGGCGCAGCAAGCGCCTGTTCATGGTCGCGGCATTGCTGGTATTGGCGGCCCTCGACTGGTTCGGCTCCTGGAACAGCCTGCCGGTTCTCCTCGTACTGGCCTGGATCGCCCATGAGGCCTGGTTTGCCGACCACCTGTTCTACTCCCCGCGAGAGGACTACCGATACCGCTTCCCGGAATCGGCCGTCGCGCTGCCAGCGCGCATCGAAGGGCAGCGGCTGGGCCTGGACGCGGACCGGTTGCCGGCCGCTGCCGACACCCTGATCCTCGAACTGGATATCCGCAGCACCTGGCTCGGCCGCTGCCTGGACCCCCACGTCCTGATCCGCGACGGCGAGCCGGTCGATCGCCAGGACTTCGAGCGTGGCCTGCGCGGCCGGCGCTATCTGAACCTGTCGGGCCTGCTGCCGGCGCTGCGCGCGGGGAATCTGCAACTGGTCGGCCGCTTCTGCCGACTTTCGCGGGAGGCGACCCTCCACGCCTTCAGCAACCCGGATTACGGCATGCGGCGCGTCATGCTCATTGCACCGCACGCGGACGACGCCGAACTGGCCGCATTCGGCCTGTACAGCCGCAGCGCCGAAGCCAGCATAGTCACCCTGACCCAGGGCGAGATCGAGGCGCAGAGCTACCGCCGCATGGGCCTGGACGAGGCCGCCGCCGCGCGGCTCAAGGGCCGGCTGCGCAGCTGGAGCAGCCTGGCGGTACCGCTCTGGGGCGGTGTGCCGGCGACGCGCTGCGTGCAGTTGGGGTACTACTGCATGCAACTGGCCCCCATGGCCGGAGAGCCGGCGAAGGCCTTCGGTTCGATGGAATCGGGCGAGTCGGATATCCGCAGCGTGCGTCGCTTCAATCCGCTGGCCTTGCCCGGCGATATGGACGGCGTGCCGAGCTGGAACAACCTGGTGGCGGACCTCGCCGCGCTGCTCGGGCGCTTTCGCCCCGAAGTGGTGGTCCTGCCGCATCCGCAACTCGATCCCCATCCCGACCATATCCAGGCGAGCCACGCCCTGGACCAGGCCGTGGCGGCGAGCGGCTGGCACCCGGACGTCCAGCTGCTCTATGCCAACCACCTGTACGACAACGACCGCTGGCCCATGGGCCCGGCCGGCAATGGCATCGCCCTGCCGCCGCGGCTGCAGCCCTTGCCGGCCGACGGTCTGTGGAGTCCCGTGCTGGACCGCGCGGTGCGGCTCGACAAGGCCCAGGCCCTGGCCATGCAGCATGACCTGCAGGCGCCGCTGCCGCTGAAGAAGCGACTGCGCCGGGTGATCCAGTGGGTCCTGGCAGGGCGGCGCTGGCCAGAGGTCGGCCAGGACGATTTCTTCCGCAAGGCGGTGCGCCGCCACGAGCTGTTCTGGGTGCGGACGCAGCCCGATCGAGGGCCTCGGGAGCGCTGAGCTGCTATGTTATGATCCGCGCCGTTTTTGACGTCCGGAGACTCCATGAAGCTGTCCATGCCCCGATTCGATCAGGCCCCCGTTCTGGTGGTGGGCGACGTCATGCTCGACCGCTACTGGCATGGCGGCACCTCGCGGATTTCCCCCGAGGCGCCGGTTCCCGTGGTCAAGGTCGATCAGATCGAGGACCGTCCTGGCGGCGCGGCCAACGTCGCGCTGAACATCGCCGCCCTGGGTGCGCCGGCCATGCTGGTGGGCATCACCGGTATAGACGAGGCGGCTGACAGCCTCACCGACAGCCTCAACGCTGCAGGCGTCGACGTGCACTTCCAGCGCCTGGACCAGCAGCCGACCATCGTCAAGCTGCGGGTCATGAGCCGGCACCAGCAGTTGCTGCGCATGGACTTCGAGGAAGCCTTCGACACCAACGCCGAAGCCCTCGCCGCCGAAGTCGAGCGCCTGCTGCCCCAGGCCAAGGTGCTGGTGCTTTCCGACTACGGCAAAGGCGCACTGAAGAACCACCAGGCGCTGATCCAGGCCGCCCGCCGCTGCGGCGTGCCGGTGCTGGCCGACCCCAAGGGCAGGGATTTCAGCATCTATCGCGGCGCCAGCCTGATCACGCCGAACCTCAATGAGTTTGAAACCATTGTCGGCCGCTGCCTGGACGAGGCCGAGCTGGTCGCCAAGGGCGCCGCCCTGATGCAGGAGCTGGAGCTGGGCGCGCTGCTGGTCACCCGCGGCGAGCACGGCATGACGCTGCTGCGTCCCGATCACCATGCCCTTCACCTGCCCGCCCGCGCCCGTGAAGTGTTCGACGTCACGGGCGCCGGGGATACCGTGATTTCCACCCTGGCCGCTGCCCTGGCCGCGGGCGAGGAACTGCCCCAGGCGGTGGCCCTGGCCAACCTCGCTGCCGGCATCGTGGTCGGCAAGCTGGGCACCGCCGCCATCAGCGCCCCGGAACTGCGCCGCGCGGTGCAGCGCGAGCAGGGCTCCGAGCGTGGCGTGCTGAGCCTGGACCAGCTGCTGCTGGCCATCGACGACGCCCGCGCCCACGGCGAGAAGATCGTCTTCACCAACGGCTGCTTCGACATCCTCCATGCCGGCCACGTGACCTACCTGGAACAGGCCCGCGCCCAGGGCGACCGCCTGGTGCTGGCGGTCAACGACGATGCCTCGGTCAGCCGCCTCAAGGGGCCGGGCCGTCCGATCAACAGCGTCGATCGGCGCATGGCCGTGCTGGCCGGGCTGGGGGCGGTGGACTGGGTCGTCAGCTTCGCCGAGGACACCCCCGAGCGCTTGCTTTCCCTGGTCAAGCCCGACGTGCTGGTCAAGGGTGGTGATTACGGCATCGACCAGGTGGTCGGCGCCGACATCGTCCGCGCCTACGGCGGCGAGGTGAGGGTGCTCGGCCTGGTGGAGAACAGCTCCACCACCGCGATCGTCGAGAAGATCCGCAGCAAGTGATCCCTGGCCACTGGCAGTTCTGCCAGTGGCCAGCGTCGTCCCGGTCATAGGCGTCCGGGCCGGCGACGCCCATCATCGCGGCATCCTCATCCTGCATGGAGTGCGATGCCGATGAATCCCAATGCCCAGGGCCGCGCCCTGGCCGTGCTGAATCGCGTGGCCCAGGCCCATTGGCCCGACCGCCTGAAGCTGCGCAAGGTTTTCGAGAAATTCCTCTACAGCGGTACCCGCGCCGGCTTCATGCTGGCTGCCCGGCGCGCGCGCAAGGTGCCGCGCCAGGCCAGTCCGGACGAGCTGTTCGACCTGTCGCTGTCCGACGAGCAGCGCATGCTGGTGGACATGCTGGAGGCTTTTGCCCTGGAGACCCTGCGTCCGGCTGCCCATGACGCGGACGCCCGCTGTGCGGTGCCCGCCGAGCTGCTCAACCAGGCCCACGCGCTGGGGCTGGCGCACTATGGTGTCGGCGAAGGCCTGGGTGGCCTGGCCGGCGAACGCACCCTGGTGACCAATGCCCTGATGGCTGAGGCGCTGGCCAAGGGAGACCTGAGCCTGGCCGCCGCGCTGCTGGCGCCGCTCTCGGCCGCAAACTGCATTCGCCGTTGGGCCTCGCCCGAGCAGCAGGCCACTTGGCTGCCCGCTTTCGTCGGCGAGCAGCCTGCACCCCGGGTCGCCATCGCGGTGGCCGAGCCCGTCGTGCTCTTCGACCCCACCAAGCTGGCCACCCGTGCGCGGCGCAAGGGCCGGCACTACCTGCTGAGCGGCGAGAAGTGCCTGGTGCTGGACGCCCTGGAGGCCAGCCGATTGATAGTGGCCGCAGAGACCGGCAACGGGCCTGCGCTGTTCATGGTCGATGCCGGCAGCAAGGGGCTGCAGTTGCGCCACGAGCCGGCCATGGGGCTGAAGGCCTGCGGCACGGCGCGGGTCCGGCTGAAGGGCGTGAAAGTGCCCCTGGAAAACCGCCTGGCCGCCGCCGACTTCGACTACCAGGCCTTCCTCGACCTCGGCCACCTGGCCTGGTGCGCCCTGGCCGTGGGCACCGCCCAGGCCGCCCTGGACTACGTGATCGGCTACTGCAACGAGCGCACCGCCTTCGGCGAGCCCATCAGCCACCGCCAGGGCGTGGCCTTCATGGTCGCGGACATGGCCATCGAACTGGACGCCATGCGCCTGATGGTCTGGCGAGCCTGCGCCCGCGCCGAGCGGGGCGAGGACTTCCGTCGTGAGGCCTACCTGGCCCGACTGCTCTGCGCCGAGAAGGCCATGAAGATCGGCACCGATGCCGTGCAACTACTCGGTGGCCACGGCTTCACCCAGGAACACCCGGCCGAGCGCTGGTATCGCGACTTGCGCGCCATCGCCCTGATGAGCGGCGGACTGCACCTTTGAGGCCTTCAGCATGAACCTGGAAATCCCGAACAAATTCCGCGCCCTGGGCAACCAGGCCCATCAGGTGGCGGCGCACTACTTCCGCCCGTTGTCACGCAAGTACGACAAGGCCGAGCATGCCTATCCACGCGAACTGGACCTGTTGGCGGCGTTGCTGGATGGGATGAACGCCGGCTCCCCGGAATCCGTCGGCGCCAGTTCCGCCAGCAAGCGCAGCGCCGCGACGGAGGCAGGCGTGCGCAATGGCGGCAACCTGTCCGCGCTGCTGGGGGTGATGGAGCTCTGCTGGGGCGATGTCGGCCTGCTGCTGGCCATGCCGCGCCAGGGGCTGGGCAATGCCGCCATCGCTGCCGTGGCCAACGAAGAGCAACTCAAGCGTTTCAAAGGCACCTGGGCGGCCATGGCCATCACCGAGCCCGGCTGCGGCTCGGATTCGGCGGCCATTCGCACCACTGCCGTGAAGGATGGCGAGCACTACGTCCTCAACGGCGAGAAGATCTTCGTCACGTCCGGCGCGCGCGCCGATGCGGTGGTGGTCTGGGCCACCCTGGATCGCGGCCTGGGCCGCGCGGCCATCAAGTCCTTCGTGCTGGAGAAGGGCACGCCGGGCATGACGGTGACCCGCCTGGAGAAGAAGCTCGGCATCAAGGCCTCGGATACCGCCTCCATCAGCTTCAACGACTGCCGGGTGCCGGCCACGAACCTGCTGGGAAATGCCGAGATCGATGTGCAGAAGGGCTTCGCCGGGGTCATGGAGACCTTCGACAACACGCGCCCGCTGGTAGCCGGAATGGCGGTGGGGGTGGCCAAGGCCGCGCTGGATCGTACCCGCGAGCTGCTGGACAAGGCCGGTTGCCACTTCGACTACCGAACCCCGCTATTGGCTGCAAGCCATGCCGAGGCCACGCTCTACCGCCTGGAAGCCGAATGGGAGGCCGCTCGTCTGCTGACCCTCAAGGCGGCCTGGATGGCCGACAACCGGCTGCCCAATTCCAAGGAAGCCTCCATCGCCAAGGCCAAGGCCGGGCGGGTGGCCAACGAGATCACCCTGAAGTGCGTGGAGCTGGTGGGCGCCCTGGGCTACGGGGAGGACGAACTGCTGGAGAAATGGGCGCGGGATTCGAAGATCCTCGACATTTTCGAAGGTACCCAGCAGATCCAGTTGCTGATCGTCGCACGGCGGCTGCTGGGCAAGAGCTCCAGCGAGCTGAAGTAGCCGGATCGCGGCGCTGTAGAGATTTTCTGTAGGAGCGAGCTCTGCTCGCGAACAGACCGAGCGCGGCCTTTCGCGAGCAGAGCTCGCTCCTACAAGGCCCGGATGAAATCCGGGCTACGTGAAGGCCTGACGGACTCAGTCGCGATGGGGCGCCCCAGGCGTCAGCAGGCCACCTTCTTTCCAGCCGGCCGCGCCGTCCCCACACGCGCCAGCCAATCCTTCCAGCGCACGCGCTCGTCACGGACCAGCCAGCCGTCCTGCTCGGCGAAGCTTTCCGAAAGCCAGACGCCTCGGGTGCTGGCAGCGTTGAACTCGCCATTGCGCAGGGTCAGCAGCTCGCCGGTGGGCGCGCCCTGGTAGAGCGGCAGCAGGTAGATGTCCGGCCGGCGCCGGTCCAGGCTGGCCACCAGCTTGCCGTCCTGCAGCACTTCGTCGACATGGAAGAGGCTGATCTGGTGGCTGTCGCGCGGCAGGTCCAAGCGCAGGTCGTAGACCAGCTGCAGGGACGCCGTGGGCAGGTGGACATAGGCCTGGGGCCGCTCCAGCAGGGTCAGCTTGCCATTGCGCACAAGCCGCGCAGCGCCGGACAGGGGGCTCAGGCGAAAGTGGTTGGCCTCGCGGTAGTGCAGCTGGCGCTGGTAGGGCGTGGGCAACCAGGTGTCGGCGAAACGCCCGGCCAGCCAGCCCTCCGGAGTTTCGATCAGGCATTCCTCGGCCACTTCCTGGATGGCGGTGAGCAGTGGCAGGTTCAGCTCGTGGGCCGGGACATAGCCGGAAATAAGCTTGAGTACGGTATCGCCCCGATCGTGCCGGCGCTGGCGCACCACCAGCCAGTAGTCGCGGCCATGGAGGTTCAGGGTC